>Ga0209697_10000593_pt1 | contig 59662 bp, 29 predicted proteins | sample AliMusrvi5mmetaG_FD_184115 | JGI IMG/M metagenome (GOLD analysis project Ga0209697, IMG submission 184115) | Freshwater lake bacterial and archeal communities from Alinen Mustajarvi, Finland, to study Microbial Dark Matter (Phase II) - Alinen... | ecosystem: Environmental > Aquatic > Freshwater...
GCAAAACCAAAATTGTAACCAGACCCTCTCTTAAGACTCTCAAAGTTCTTTGAACATTTTAGAATAACTTTGAAAGCGGAATCCCGATTTTTCAGGAAATCAAGACGAACTTCACCGAATGATTACAGACTACTTTCTTTGCAACCAAAAAGATGCTCGAAGTATCCAATAACGGGAAGGATGTCCTTAAACTTATCCCTGGTATTGAGGTCGACATCATGCAAAATGTATCTCTCGAAGGAAGCCGGAATATAATGATTCTTGTAAATGGGAAAGAGCGCGACAGAAGTTTTATCAGTCAGCTAAATCCTAAACAAATTGACAAAATAGAAGTTGTTAGTGTCCCGACATCAAATTATGATGGTAATGTAACCGGAGCTATCAATATCATATTAAAAGAAGATCGCGATGCGGGCATAAGCGGACATATCAATGCAGAGATACCTTCTTCTGGTTCGGCAGTTTATCTTTTCCCGACTTACAGTTTGAATTACGGAATCAAAAAATGGAATCTGTACACTTCATACAATGGGGAGATGAGTTATTTCGATATTACTGAACAGACAAACCGGAAAGTATCAACTAATTCGGGCATAAATGAAATTACTTCAATGCAGAATGTAAGACAAAAAGACTGGTCGCACCGGTTTCATTACGGATTTGATTATTTTTTAAATGCGCACAATCAATTTAATTTCTATGGATTCTTTAATCCTTATTCGAATGAACACGATGGTACTGCCAATACGCAATTAACCGGGAGTATTTATAAAAACTGGCAGGCAAAAAAGGAAGATACCGATATCAATTCAAGTAACTTCTATTCTTTATACTTTAAACATCTGTTCGGTAAAGCAGGTCGCGAAATTACTTTCGATGTAAGTAACTATCATCTGAAAGCAGAAAACAGTACCGAATACATCATCGAAGGAACTGATAATACAACCTCTACGCAAACAAATACTGTAAAGCCAAGGCAAAATACTACCAGTTTAAAAGTCGACTATATAACCCCGGTCGGCGATAAATTTAATTTAAGCACAGGCATTAAAGCAAAGTTTCAGGACATGAAGGATAATCATGCTCCTGATTTTAAATATGATGAAAAGATAGTTGCTGCTTATGGAACAGTTTCGTATAAAAATAAGATGTACGACTTGAGTACTGGATTACGTGTCGAGGAATCTGTTTCGGTTCTGCAAAATAATTTTAACAAAACTTCTTTCTCCTTTATGTCTTATGCAACATTCAAATATAAACTTGCGCCAAAACAAAACATACAGCTGTCCTTCAATCGTTCGGTCAATCGGCCCAATATATATCAGTTAAATCCTTTTATATCTATCGACGATCCTTATTCCGTACGAAAAGGCAATTCGTCTTTGAAACCGGAATTCTCTAATAGTATATCTATTGAACATTCCGTTCAGTTCAAAAGCAATTATTTTGCTACACGTTTGTTTTACAACCGAATTACTGATGCCATTAATGACCTTACTTTTATTAATGACACCAGCGCTTTTGAATCACAGGTGCATAATATGGGAATAATCAATCAATATGGCATACAGTTATTAGGCGCATTAAAACTTGGTATAGCCACTTTTAATCCCTATTTCCGGTTATTCGACGTGTACACAGTTAGCAATAGTCTTGCAAAACAATATGGTATCGAAAACAGACATCATCCGACATTCGAATCGGGCCTCTCTGCGATTGTTTCCTTTAAGCACGACATCGCATTATCCTTTGTCTTTCAATATGCCAGCAAGCGAAACAATATTCAGGATAATTACTATTGCGATGCCCTTTATTTTTTATCGATTGAAAAGACCTTTAAACAAAAAATAAAAGTTGGTATTGTAAGCATAATTCCGTTTTCAAAATCATTTATTTACCGGGGAACTGACATCGAAGCCTCAAAATATTCGATTCATTATCAGGGAGATATACACATATCGTTCCCGATCGTGTTTAAACTCAGTTATCAATTCAATTCGGGTAAAAACAGGAATAAGATCAACCGCGCCAAAGAAGAAATTGATGCAGTGCCAAAGAAAGGCTTTTGATTTTTATAGCCTTTATGTTTGTTGCCTGAATTCTTTTGTGATATTATAGGATGAAATAGACATGATTCTCAGAATTGGTATGAATATTCAATCCTGACATACAATAGGTAATGGCTAAAATATAATGTCTTATTAGTTACCAAAATTATTCAACACATACGATATTCGTTCTTTGTTATTCTGAACACTGAGATGCGCATTAAAATTAAAAATAGGACGAAGGAAACGTAGGAAGGCAGGAAATATCCTTTTTTCATTTCCTACGTTCCTATATTTAATTCTGAAGGTTTTGAATGAGACGCATAGTCTTGGTCAATAATGAATCCATCCGATAGTTCTTAATTCTATTTGTTCTCATTCATTAAGTCATCAAAAAAGTAAAAAATATTGGTGTAAATTTGATGAGAAGTTTGGGCAAAAAAAGAAACAACGCCTTAGTGACGCTGTTTTTTTGGAGTGTGGAGAATCTATGTTTGAAATGCTCTAGTTAATCAACATTGTTTTTTTTGTGTGTGAGGAAAGTGTATCCGTTTTTAAGTGAATTCATAATCTCGACTGTGGATAATGGTTTGCTCACATAATCGTTCATCCCATTTTGGATGCATTCAATTTTATCGTTTGCCATTGCGTTGGCTGTCATTGCGATGATATATGGTTGTTCAACGGTCATTTTGCGGATGGTACGAGTTGCTTCATATCCGTCCATTAGAGGCATCCTGACATCCATTAATATAACATTATATTCTTGCTTTTCAATTGAATTAAGTGCCTGAATTCCGTCGGACACAATATCTGTATGATACCCAAGTTTACGAAGAATTCTTTCAATCAGTTTTTGATTGATAATGTTATCCTCCGCAACAAGGATGTTTAGCGGGTGACTTTCAGCAAATGAACTTGTAAGATATTCGCCTCGCGAATTTTCTGGAACAAAGATGTCTTTGTCTGATGCTGTTATTATCATCTTTAATTTATTATCAGTTGCTTTAATTACTGCAATGCCTATTTGTTCATAACAGATAATGATCTCAGGGAACAAATATAGCAAAAATATTTACATGTAAAGCAATAAAGACAAAAAATATTACAATAAAGACAAAAAATAATTGTCATGTAAAAAAATACTTGCAGATTGGACAAAAAACAATATTTGATAATCGAAGTATATTTCTAAGGTAGATATTAAAATTGACCCAAGGGGATCTCGCGATAGGGTGCGTCGAAATCTTAAATCACAGGGCTTTTTTCTGCTAAAAAATTAGCAGCATTTTTCAGAGTTTTAATAATATCAGCCAGTCGCATAGGTTTGGCAATGTAATCGTTCATTCCGATTTTAAGACAATCTTCACGATCTTTCGACATGGCGTTTGCAGTCATTGCAATGATATAAGGTTGAATAATTTTCATTTGACGGATCGCACATGTCGTTTCATGTCCATCCATTTCCGGCATTTGGATATCCATTAAAATCACATTGTAGTTTCTTTTTACTATTGAATCAAGCACTTGAATTCCATTGGAAGCTGTATCTGTCTGATAGCCTAATTTATGAAGGATTCTTTCAATCAATTTCTGATTAACCAGGTTGTCTTCGGCAATTAATATTCTTAATGGATAATCTTCTGCAAATGAGTCTGATAAAATTCCAATTTGTGCATCAGCCGAAACCGTATATTTTTTTAATGGAGCCAATACAAGTTGCAGACTTTTAATAAGTCGCTGTTGTTTGGCTGGTTTGGTTAAAATGTACGAAAATAAGTCTGGATATATTTTGCTGGTTTCGTCCCCTATGGAACTCAGCATAATTATAGGAGGCGGATTTTTCAACGCTTTTATTGCTCTTGCAAGTTCAACACCATCCATATTTGGCATTTGCATGTCAGTGATTACAAGGTCAATAGTTTCATTTTCAGGATTATTCAAAAATTCAAGCGCTTCGGGTGCTGAAGTGGCCAAATGGGTGATTAAATTCCAATGACCAAGTTGAATATCAAGTATTTTCAGATTCGTCTGATTGTCATCAACGATTAAAACTTTTTTACCACTAAGTCCGTTTATGTTTCCCGACGGGGGCATTATTCGGTCTTTAACACTGATTATACTTTGAATCGAAAAAGCAAATGTAGAACCTCTTCCAAAAAGACTTTCTGCTTTTATTGTTCCTCCCATTAGTCTTACAAGCCGTTGCGATATGGCAAGACCTAATCCTGAACCTCCATACTTACGGGTAGTTGATGCATCAACCTGCGTAAAAGCATTGAATAGTCCGGCTATTTTATTCTGCGGAATCCCAATACCTGTGTCTGTGACATTAAAACCAAGCACAATTTTAGAACTATCAGGATCTTTTGAAATAAGATATATTTTAAGATAAACGTCACCTTTGTCAGTGAATTTTATAGCGTTGTTAATGAGATTAATAAGGATTTGTTTCAACCGATGATTGTCACCTACAATCTGAACTGGCACATCAAAATCGATTTGATAGATGAGGTCTATTCCTTTAGCCGCCACTTTTTGTGAAAAAAGATCCATTACCTCCTCAATACTACTGCGTAAATCGAAATCTTCGTGTTCGATTTCCATATTTCCAGATTCAATCTTCGAGAAGTCAAGAATGTCATTAATAACATTAATAAGATTTTCTCCACAATTTAATATCGTGTCATTATAATCGCGCTGTTCTGTTGTGAGTTGTGTTTCAGATAGTAGCGAAGCCATTCCAATAACGCCATTCATCGGGGTACGTATCTCGTGGCTCATAGTTGCCAAAAAAGTACTTTTAGCATGATTAGCATATTCAGCCTCTTGTCGTGCATTATGCTCCATCATTTTCTGATATTGCAGCTCTTCCGACTGTTTTTGTAATTCGGCATTTAGCTCGACTAATTTCTTTGATTGCTCAACGATCTGTTCCATGCGTTTATCTACGAGCTTTTCCAGATTGATCCTTTTACGATTAATTGAACTCACGCGGTATTTATACAATCCGAAGAGATTACCTACTATAAATATGGAAGTGAATATCTTAAACCACCATGTTAGCCAGTATGGAGGTATAATTGTTACCGGAAGCATAAGAACTTCCGATGACCATTCACCATGGCTGTTCTGGCTTTTGACTTTGAAGGTGTATTCACCGTGATTTAGATTTGTGTATGTCGCAGAGTTCTTACTTCCGACATAATTCCAATCCTTATCAAATCCTTCCAACTTGTAGGCATAAATCTTATCCGATGAGGAGAAATCGAGTGATGCAAATTCGAAGGTAATAACAGATTGCTTGTAATTCAAACGTATTGATTTTGTTTCTGAAATATCCAGCACTAGAGGTGAACTGTCATTCTTGCCTTGAGTAATAGGGACGCTTTTATTAAAAATTTGAAAATCCGTTAATACAATTGGAGAGTTAGTCGATTTCTCTAAGATTTGCTCAGGATTAAGAGAATTGAATCCATTGATTCCTCCAAAATAGAGTAACCCTGATTTTCCTTTGAAAGCTGAATGTGGTTTAAACTCTTTTCCTTGTACTCCATCTTCCTCCGTATAATTTTTAATTATTTTGTTTTCTGGATTATACCTTGAAATGCCATTATTTGTACTCACCCAAATGTTATCTTTCTGATCTTCCAATCCTGCATAAATATATTCGTTGCCGAATTTTATATTAGACTCGATCTGTATAAATCGGTTTGAAGATGTGTCAAAATAATTGAGTCCTCCACCCAAAGTGCATGCATAAATAACACCTGATTTACTTTCTAATATGTGAGTTACAGAGTTATTAGCTAATTTATTATTTTCTTTATTATACCGGATAAAGCTTGCTGTTTTTGGATCGAAAAGATTGATTCCTCCATCAAATGTTCCAATCCATAAGTTTCCGGAAGTATCTTCAAATATTGAATATATGTTATTACTGCTTAGGCTTTTTAAGTCATCTTTTTTGTAGTTGAAATGGGAAAACCGATTGGATTTTTCGTCGTATAAATTTAAACCTCCACCAAATGTACCTATCCATATTCTGCCCTTCTTTGTGATTGTAAGGGCATAGATATTATTGTTGCTCAACCCTTTTTCGTCTTTCGGATTGTATTTGAAATTGCTGAAATTTAAAGTTTTACGATTGAATTTGCTTAACCCGTCACCCCAAGTTCCAATCCATAAATTTTGACTATCATCTTCAGCTAAAGCTAGAACGTAATCCCCTGCTATACTATTATCTGACAGATGATGCTTAAACAATTGATATTTTCCGGTTTTCAAGTCAAATTGGTTTAAACCGCCTCCGTCAGTTCCAACCCATAATTTATTGGTGCTATCCTCGTAAATACTTAAAACAAAGTTGTTTGAAAGACTTCCAAATGACGAGGTATGTTTGAAGTGATTAAAATTGTTAGCGTTTTTTTTGTGTAAGTTGATTCCACCCGCAAATAATCCGACCCAAATATTTCCCTCTGTATCCTTTGCTATTGAAGTCACTGCATTTGATGACAAGCTATTGACATCAATTTCGTCATTTATATAATTTCTAAATTTTTGAGATTTGTAATTAAATAAATTTATTCCTGCGTGTTCTGTTCCAATCCAAAGATTGTCATTGTCATCTTCGCATATACGCCTTACGTTATTTTGATTTAAAATTTTGCCAGATGGATTGAATTTGAAACAACTAAATGTCGCTGTTTTCCGATCGAACAAATTTAGTCCTTCACCAGCTGTTCCAATCCAGAGATTGTGCATGCGGTCTTCAAAAATGGAGGTTATGCTGTTTCCTGAAATGGCCCCTTTATTCTTTCTGTCGCTCTTAAACCGTATAAATGTACTATCTTGGCTTTTAAAGCGATTCAATCCTCCTGCCAGAGTACCTATCCAAATATCTCCTTGACTATCAGCGAATACTGTTGTTGTATTATTTTCGCTGATGGTAGTGCTGTCGTTTATGTTATGGAAAAAGTGAATAAAATGGTTATTATCAGGATTGAATAAATTGACTCCGTCGTTTGTGGCTATCCACAACTTGCCTGATCTGTCTTCTGTAATATTACTTACATTATTACCCGAAACACTGTTTGAGTTTTCGGGTTTGTGGATATACTGTTTGAAACTGTTTTTTTTACGGTTAAATTTATTGAACCCTCCATTGATGGTGGAAATCCATAAGTTTTTTTTAGAATCTTCAAAAATGTTTTGAATAAAGTTGCTGCTTATACTTGCTGTATCTGCGGGATTATTATAAAATACCCTGAATTGATGACCATCAAAACGATTTAACCCTTGTCGCGTACCCACCCACATAAATCCACGGCTATCTTGCAGTAGACATAATACGTTTAGATCTGACAACCCCTCTTTTGTTCCAATTCGTTCAAATTTTAGCTGCTGATTCTGTCCAAACGCCAAAATTGAAACGAACTGAGTCAGTATAAATACTAAAAGTTTCCAATTTTTCATTCTTAATTAGATATTTTGGTCAAATATAGAATGTTATTTATACATTGATAATGAATGATATACGGTTTTTAAAAATTGATCTGGAGCACATATTTTATTTTGATTAATATTTGCAGCTAAATTAATTATTTTTTTACAAAAAATTTATCGCGTTTAAATAATTTACAACTATGAAAAAAATACGATTGATTGTAAATAAATTTTCGAATTGTATTGGCTGCAATGAAAGGTTGCTCGTTAACAGTTATAAAAGTGAAGTGTATTGTTATTCCAAATAGTATGCTGGAGCAGAATTATTTCATGCTAATGATCGAAAAAGTGTTGATGTTGTAATCAATAGAAAATTTGAAAGCGATGTTTTAATAAACGTATTGGATATTCGTGTACTTTGAATAACTTTCGCAAGTTAGCAAAGTCGTCATCTTTGGATTTTACCGGGTGTGCTTTTGCAGCAAAATTTAAACCTTCTTGATGATACTGCAGGATAATCATAAAGGAAAAGCCTTTTTTTATGCCGGAGTACTTTTTTGTGCTTTGGTTCAGGGTTTAGCTACTGGTCGGAACGCATTCGGGCAGCCATGTACTCTTTCTGGGGTGGCTGCGGGAAATGATCTTAGTATCACATGCGGTGATATAATTCAATTAAAAGCTATCGCAACAGGTGGAATTGCAGCAAATATTACCTATTCCTGGACACCTGTAACCGGGTTAGATTCACCAAATGCGGCTATTACTAATGCTCATCCTACTGTAACAACGTCATATCAAGTCACGGCTACTGAGGGAACATGTACCGTATCAGATTTAGTGACGGTTACTGTAAATCAGTTGCCTTTACCCGATTTTGGATATGTTTTCGTTGGTCCTGAATGTAATGGAAATCTTCAATTTACAATATCCACGCCTTCTGATGCTACTGGAATGACCTATGTGTGGAATTTTGGCGATCCTAATTCTGAGCTTAATAATACCAGCGCTTTAAGGAATCCAACTCATATCTTTGCATCATATGGAAGTTATCAGGTGTCACTAATTGTTGTATCCAAAGCCGGGTGCCAGAGTTCCATTAATAAAACTTTTAATTATATAACAATACCTGATCCAAGTTTGAATAATTCTGTACCTTTCATAAATTGCCTAGGCAATGGCGGAAGTATTGGGGACTACAAACTGGAAGTTTCTAATGCTTCTGCAACTACTTCAACCAATGTTTCTTACAGTATTGATTGGGGCGATGGTGCCGCACCAGAGCCTTTCTTGAGTACCTTTACAAAAGCGACTCACAATTATTCAGGCTTAGGAAAATTTGATCTCGTATTTACTGTAATTGGGAGTAACGGATGCTCTAAATCAAAAATCTATGCGGTTTTCAACGGCAGTAATCCTGCGCTGACAGTAGGTAGTCCAGGAAATACTACTGGATGCATCGGAACTGCTTCATTCGAGTTTCCAATTTCTGGTACTGAAAATAATGTAGCTACAACTTATAGTTTCGATTTTGGGGATGGAACGATAGAAAATTACAATCAGGCAAACCTTCCTGGCAGCGTTAAACATACTTATCTAATATCCTCTTGTTTAAAACCAAATGGCTATTATCATTTGATTGCGACAGCGACAAATCCATGTATTACTACCAGACAAGATATTAGCCCAATTATAGTTTCAGAACCGCCAAAGGCTACTTATACATTCGCTCAACCGCATACCGGTTGTATTAATAAGCCGGTCACTTTTACAAATAATTCACAAAACGGATGTTATATACTTGGCCAGGCTGCCTATTTTAGAGCATCTTACAAATGGTACATAGATAATGTGGAAGTACAAACCGACCCTAATGTTGATGTGCCAAAAGACTTGAATTATACATTCACAACTCCGGGTATTCATACGGTCTGCCTTGAGGCCTGGAATTCCTGCAATATAAATAATAAGGATAGGCAATGCCAAACGATCTGCATCACACCCGAACCCCAAGCATCTTTTAATTTAGATGCGTCAGGAGGTTGCAAACCATTTAAAACTTCGGCAACAAATACAGCTATAAATAATGATATATGCGGGAATCTGCAATATACATGGAGTGTTACAAATTACACAGCTTCAGCAGATTGTGCGCCAGGGGTTAGCGACTGGGATTTTGACGTGGGTTCAGGTCCAAACTCGTTAAACCCAGGTTTTGTATTTAGAAATGCAGGGATGTATGAGATTACTCAAACTGCATCAAATAGTTGCGGATCTGTTTCTGCATCTAAAACAATTTCAGTACTGCAGCCTCCAACAGTTTCTATAGTAAATATTCCGGCAGTTTGTCAAACTTTTCCGGCAACCATCGTTAATCCAACAGCAACTGTAACTAATTGCGGGGTTCAACAACTAAATTACTCATGGACATTTACGGGAGGAAATCCGGCAACTTCAACAAGTGCAATTCCAGGTTCGGTTAGTTACGATACGCCCGGAACATATTTCGTTTCCTTGATTGTTACAAACGAATGTGGCCCGTCAACAATTGCCATAAGTTCATTTACAATCAATCCAACTCCAATCGTAAATGATATTGCGAACCAGGTAAAATGTAATGGAGACCTGTCGAATGCTATTGCTTTTGGAGGAACAATAGTCAATACTATTTATAATTGGACAAATAGTAATCAAGCCATTGGGGGATTGGGTGTGTCAGGAACCGGAAATATAAATGCTTTTTTACTTACTAATACTGGTACTTCGGATTTAACGTCAACGATAATTGTGACACCTTCTTTTAATGGCTGTACAGGTGCATCAAAAAACTTTACGATCACGGTTCATCCTGTTCCAACTGTAAATAATATAGACAATTTATCTTTGTGCAGCAATGTTTTGCAAAGTGGAATTGTTTTTAGTAGTCCAGTGAGCGGAACTACCTTTTCGTGGACCAATGATTCTCCCGGGATAGGACTAGCTTCAGGCGGAGTAGGAAATATTCCTGATTTTACAGCTATTAATAATGGCACTGCTCCAACTGTTGCAACAATAACTGTTACCCCAATAAATTTATCTGGTTGTCCGGGAACAGCAAGAACATTTACAATAACCGTTAACCCAATACCGGGTACGATGATATTAACGGATAAAGCTTTTTGCAATGGAGTTCCCACAACGCCAATAAATTTCACCAATCAGGTTTTAGGAACAACCTATACCTGGACAAATTCAAGTCCGGCAATAGGTTTGCCAGGCAGCGGTATAGATAATATTCCATCATTTATTCCAATAAATAATGGAATAGATCCAATTCAGTCAACTGTAACTGTAACTCCAAGTGCTAATGGATGCTTAGGAGCTTCTCAAACTTTCGTTATTACCATAAATCCTTCTCCAGTAATCACTTTTTCTCCGGTTAATCAGACAATTTGCACAGGTGAAAATACCGCAGAGGTTACACTTATAAGCACTTTGGGAGCCTCTATCAGTTGGACATCAGTGGTGCCTCCAGGAATAACCGGATCTGCTACAAGTGGCACCAATACGATTCCGGTTCAAACACTGATGAACGCTACAAGTGGTCCCTTAGTTGTAACCTATAAAGCAAAGGCAGCAATGATAACGGGCACAATTTGTGCAGGAGTGGAATTTATTTATACGATTACTGTTAATCCTAAGCCATATATTTCATCGAACATACCTGTTACTATTTGCAGTGGATTGCCATTTACTGTTTCACCTGCTGATGGCGGAGGGAATATTATTCCTTCCGGTACTACCTATATCTGGAATATACCCATAATCAGCCCAATCGGTACGATATTAGGAGCAAATGCTCAAGGCACTCCTCAAACAACAATCAGTCAACAAATAACCAATATTACGAACAACAAGGCGATAGCTACTTATACAGTAACACCAGTAGCAAACGGCTGTGCAGGTTTGCCATTTGATGTAATTGTAACGGTAGATCCAACACCGAATGTAAATCCGGTTAATAATATCCAGCTTTGTAATGGAGATCAAAATACCCTAATAGATTTTACAGGAGGTGTAACCGGTACTACTTTTAATTGGGTAAATGATAACACGACAATAGGAATCGGACCATCTGGTTCAGGAGCTATACCAGCTTTTACAGCAACCAATACAGGAGAAACTCCCGTTAAATCAAATATAACTGTCACTCCCTTAGTTAACGGCTGCACTGGAATAGCAATTACTTTTACAATTACTGTATTTCCAATCCTTCCAGTAGCTGTTTCAATCACAGATAATAACAACGATGTTTGCCCCGGAACGAATATCAACTTTACAGCTACGCCAGTTAACGGAGGTTTAAGCCCTGCATATCAGTGGATGGTTAACGGAAAAATTGTGGGTACGAATGCAGCTGATTATGCCTATACTCCTATTGATGGAGACAAAGTTGTGTGTCAGCTTACTTCTAATGCAACGTGCCCATCCGGAAATCCCGCGCAATCAAATACTTTAATAATTGTAGTAAATTCTAACCTGCCAGCTGGTATTACCATTATTTCAAATTTGAATGATATTTGTCCAGGTGAAAGCGTCACTTTTACCGCAACTCCGTTTAATGGTGGTAGCAGCCCAGTTTATCAGTGGTTTGTGAATGGTCTGAAAGTAGGCTTAAATCTGCCTGTTTTTAGTTATGAACCTATAAATGGCGATGTTGTAAGTTGTCAGTTGACCTCCTCGAACAATTGTTCTAGTAACAGGATCGTAACATCAGCGCCGTTAAAATTGATTGTATCGCCGCCTGCTTTACAACCGTCATTTACACTCCAACAGACAAATGATTGTACACCCGTTAAAGTAATACTTAAAAATACAACTCCAGCAGGAGGATTGGCCTATATTTGGGATTTTGGTGATGGTACAATTGATACCACAACGACTCTGATAGATGTTACGCATACCTATGGGAATTTTTCTTCAACTCCTGTAGTATATAATATCAGTTTGAAGGTAGTCACACGATTCACACATTGTTTCAATGTGTTTACAAGATCGATAACTGTTAATCCAGAGTTAATTGCTGGATCACCTGTTACATACGAGGCATGTAGTCCGTTTGTCCATAAATTTGAAAATGCGTATGCCGGTGCAAAATCTTATCAGTGGATTACGAATAAGAATGCTGTTCTAAGCACAAGTTTCCAGCCTACTCTTACTTTCAACGCTACTGGCAAACGCGATTCAACGTTCATTGTTTATTTAGTAGCTGAATCATTTTTCGGTTGTTTCGATACAATCGTAAATACAATAAAAGTTAGCCCGGCTTTGGAGATGCCCTCTTTCACCTATTCAGGGAATCCAGAATGTAAGTCAGTAACCTATACTTTTAAAAATACCAGTCCTGAAGGAGCCGATGTGTTTATCTGGAATTTTGATGATGGAACAATCAATAAAACATATCATGCCAACGAAGATGTAACCCATACATTTTACAATGGTTCGGATGTGGCAATGCCTTTTAATGTCACACTCACAAGTACAAGTGGAACTTATTGCTCATTTTCTGTGACTCAGCAGATTTTGGTAGACCCTGTTTTTATAGCTGGTTTTCCTGTGATTTTCGAAGGCTGCAGCTCGTTGACTCGCGCTTTCAGTAATGCCTTTGCAGGTGCTAAGTCGTATCGGTGGGAATCTGCCAATAAGGTGCTTCTGAGTAATGAAATGGCACCATCATTGACTTTTAATGCAAATATAAATCGTGATTCAACTTATTTGGTTTATTTAATTGCAGAGTCAATCCATGGGTGTATTGATACAATAGTAAACAAAGTAATAGTCAGGGCAGCAAATAAAGCGGAATTTACTGCTATTCCTACTGAAGGGTGCTCTCCATTAGCGGTTAAATTTACCAATACTTCATCGTCGCTCATAAAAAGTTTTCAATGGGATTTTAACGATGGAAGTGACTATTCTATTATTGAAAATCCCAATCATATTTTTATTGATCCGAATGGGGCTGATGTCAACTACAACGTAAGCTTAATTGGATATAATCAGTATGGTTGTGCAGATACAGCTATCCATCTGATTCATCTTCTTCCAACTCCGCAGGTCAATTTTATTGCTTCACCTGTTGAGCAAACCTATCCTGATCGCACAATACAATTAAGCAATCTCACACCTGCCGGAAACTGGACTTATACCTGGAACTTTGGTGATCAAAAACCTGTATTAACTGGTGATATTACCAGTTACACTTACGATTTTCCGGGTAAATATGTCATTTCATTAACAGCTAAGGGGGCTTTATGTCAAAGTGTTGGTCGGACTGAAGTTGTCATCGATCCCGGAATTCCTTCGGCATCATTTGAACCCGATACTTCGGGGTGTGCACCTTTAAAGGTGAACTTCAGAAACAATTCTCAAAATGGAAGCCGTTACCTATGGGATTTTGGAAATGGAACTCAGTCTGTTGACTTTTCTCCATCTATAACGTATTTTAATAGTGGAACATTTACAGTGAAACTAAGTGTTTATAACTTGTATGGTGCTATGTCTACCTTTGAACGCACGATTGTTGTACTCCCTGAAACAAAAGCTCTTTTTAAACCGCTTCCAATCCGCGTGAGAATACCTGGGCAAACTGTTACTTTCTTTAATTTATCGGAGAATGGTGTTGATTTTCTCTGGAATTTTGGGGATGGAAGTACCTCAACTGATATTGAGCCAATTCATCAATATTTACAAACAGGATTATTTAATGTCTCCTTATTAATTACTTCGGCCGAGGGTTGTAAGGATTCCATTCTGCTTGCAAATGCTGTCGAAGCTTTTAGTAATGGAATCGAAGTTCCAAACGCCTTCATGCCAAGTAAAGATGGATCTTCAGGCGGACGTTATGTTCCTGGCGATTCCCGAAACAGTATCTTTTATCCCTCTGTCGCTGCAGGCGACGTGGTTGACTATGAATTAGTAATTTATAACAGGTGGGGAAATTTGTTATTTAGTACGCGTGAAGTAGGACAAGGTTGGGATGGTTACTACAATGGACGCCTTTGTTCTCAGGATGTTTACATCTGGAAAATAAAATGCAAATTTAAAAGTGGCACAATTATAACCAAAACAGGTGATGTTACGTTAATACAGTAATGGAGCAGATAAATAGATACGGGTTTTTGGTATTGTGTTACCTTTTATTGCTGATCAACTTTAGATCAGAAGCTCAGGATGCACATTTTTCGCAATTTTATTCTGCTCCAACATTCTTAAGCCCTTCTTTAGCCGGATCTACAGGTGGTACGCGCTTTGTTACAAATTACCGTAACCAATGGCCAGGAATTTCGAAAACCTATCAGACGTTTGCAGTTTCAGCTGATATGTATTTTAGTAAATATCGCAGCGGATTTGGAGCGTTGATTGTGACAGATAAAGCGGGATCGGCTAATTTGAATACAACCTACTTAGGTTTACAATACTCTTATCGCGTCCCAATAGGTGATAATTGGCAATTTATTCCAGGCTTACAGTTTACATTGGGTCAAAAAAGTCTTGATAGGAGCAAGTTACAATTTCCAGATGACGTTGTAACAGGGACTCCTTCGGGTGGAAATATTTATTTGACAGATACAAGGGCCCAATACATTGATTTTTGTACTTCACTATTCCTCTACTCACAAAAATTCTGGGTTGGAACGGTATTCGACCATATGTTAAGGCCTAATTATTCTTTTTTGGGAAGTAAGGCAACACTACCATTTAAGTTTGTCAATTTCGGTGGAATGAACCTTTGGCAGTCGCGCGGAAGTCGCCTTGAGGTGCCCAGATCAGCCTCTTTATGCTATCGGTTCGAAACTCAGAACGGCTATAAACAACTTGATTTGGGGGCATACTGGTATGGAAGGGTTTTGGATTTCGGTGTTTGGTATCGGGGATTTCCAGTTTTTAAAAATAATAACACTAAAAATCATTTCATAGATAATGATGCGGTTGTGTTTTCTATAGGAGTCGTTAATGGTTCTTATCGGATTGGATATAGTTATGATATTCAGTTGTCGCAGTTAGCAACTTTCGGAGCAGGAGCCCATGAAATATCGATTATTGTTGAGCTGGGAGAACTCTTTGGGTGTGGCTTAAAATATTTGGATTGTTATGCAAGAAGGAACACAATACAATTCAATAGAAGCCGGCCACGAAATATGAAGGTTCAATAAACCAATGCGTTTTGATAAAAGTTTATAATTGCAATTTCTGCATTTATACTAAACTGCATATTATATCATCTATAAATAAGCACAATACAAAATGGATTGAATTTAATAATTGATGATGCCGATTTATATATTCATCTGCAATAGATTGAAAACATATATAATATATCAAATAAAATTTTAGTTATTCGTTCCTTTTACATACTTTTGACCAATTAACAAAAGAAGCACTTGTGAATTGTTATGGGTGAGGCTTTTGAAGCAACCAACCTATCTGCTTAATGATACAAAGTGATAAATGTAAAAGAAGTTCTTTATTCCATGCCAGAATCCTGTTCCTCGCAATGGTATTGTTTTTAAGTGCAAGTAATTTTGCGATTGTGCAAGGCTGTACATTGCCTGCAAGTGCAGGTGTAATTTCAGGATCTGCAAACGTATGCCAAGGTTCAACTACATTAAACTATACTGTTCCAGTAATTACAGAAGCTACATCATATATCTGGACCCTTCCTGACGGTGTTACCGGAACAAGCACAACTAACAGTATCACATTAAATTTTGGAACAGCAGTGGTATCTGGCAATATTACTGTGAAAGGGCATAATGCTTGTGGTGATGGGTTAGATGCTACTTTGGCCATTAATGTAAATCCATTACCGGTTGTCGATTTTAGTTTCAATAATGATAATACATGTTCCGGTACTGCGATTTCATTTACTTCTTCTGTTGCAGGCATAGGCCCTTTTACCTATTTATGGAACTTTGGAGATGGTACAACATCGGCAGAGAAAAATTCTTCACATGTTTTTGCCGCTAATGCTGGGGCTGGCACAAAGTTATTTGAAGTCACATTATCGGTGACCAATAATGACACTAAATGTGTTGGATCAAACAAGAAATCTGTAATTGTCAAACATTCACCCGATGCTTCCCTGAATACAAGTGGTGGATCTGGCGCTACATCTTATGATTCGAATCAGGGCATTTTTATTCATTGTGGATCAACTACTTCAAGTCCTCAGTTTGATTTTGTTGCAGTCAACGCAAGCACTACTATTTCTTCTAATACTAGTACATCAATTGACTGGGGAGATGAGAATATTGATACTCCATTACCCACTTTTACCTCAATTACGCATAAATACCTGAAATTAGGTTATTTCGATATAAAATTCTCTGTGTTCAATTCGAATACTGGATGCACAAGCACAAAAGTCTATAAATTTTTTAATGGGAACACACCAGGTGGTAGTTTGCAAAGCATTTACAATACGCAGGATTGCGTCCCTTATATTTTAACCTGGCCGGTTCTAAACACCCAGGATAATACCCCTGGAACATTATATTCCTTTTTTGTTAATGATGGCTCTCCAGTACAATCTTTTAATCAATCTAATTTGCCATCTTCCATATCACATACTTTTGAAAAGTCCTCTTGTGGTTTAGGTTTGACCAACAATAAGTTTACGGTATCCTTTAATGTGATTAATCCATGTGGAGAAAGTCCTACAACATCTGTGGTTTTACCAACACAGAAGCCTGTTGCATCATATGATATGAGTCCGAATTCAAGTGTTTGCACAAATAGTGCAGTTACTTTTACTAATACGTCAATTGGAAATTATGCTATTGGAAATTCCTGTGCACTAACTTATAATAAAACCTGGACAATTACACCAAATATGGGTTGGAAAGTAATTGCTGGTGCATTAAATGGTTCGGATATTCTCAAAATAAGATTTGATATTCCCGGAAAATATGATGTGAAATTAAATATTCAACAACCTGGATCATCTACATCAAGATGTACGGAAGATGAAATAACGAAGAATATATGCGTCGAATCTCCGTTAATCCCTCAGTTTACCCTCAGTACCCCCACTGTGGGTTGTACTCCGCTGGCAGTTACTGCGACGAATATAACCGATGTTTCTAACGTATGTAGCCCTCCTCCAACATATTTGTGGAATGTTACTTATACAGGGAGTAATTGCGGGACATCTTCGTTGTTTACATTTACCAATGGGACAAATTCTGCATCCAAAGATCCATCTTTTTTATTTACTAATCCAGGTACTTATGCCGTAAGTTTGTCCGTTACGAGTTCGTGCGGAACCCGGACAAGCAGTCCCCAAACAATCACTGTAAAACAACCACCCATTGTTTCAATAAATACGATTCCTTCAATTTGCCAGACATCGTCAGCCACAATTATCAACCCAACAGCAACAGTAACGAACTGTGGTACTGGAATTTTGAAATACAGGTGGCGCTTTGACGGAGGAGATCCTTCAACATCAATCGATGTTATTCCCGAATCTATCAGCTATAGCACGCCTGGTACCTATACAGTTTCATTGGAAGTCGAGAATGAATGCGGTACGACTATTGCAAATACTGTTTCATTTAAGATCAATTCTGTACCGACTGTGACAGGTGTTTTATCTTCTTGTGCCGGATTCACATCGCAATTGAATGGATCAGGTACAGCCGCGACAATCTTACCATGGATATCTGATAAACCTTCCGTTGCAAAAGTCAATAATACAGGATTGGTAACAGCCGTTTCTGAAGGTACAGCTAATATCACATATAAAAACAGCAACGGATGCATTTTATCCTCTGCATTTGTTGTTAATACCTTACCCACAGTAACGGGCACTGTATCTGTATGTATTGGTTCAACATCTCAAATGATTGGTTCAGCTACAGCTGCTGGAAATTTACCCTGGTTATCTTCCAATCCTCTGGTCGCCACCGTCAGTGATGCAGGACTGGTATCTTCTGTATCGGTAGGTACATGCACAATTACATATACTAATTCATTAGGTTGTAAAAAAGATGTTTTATTTACAGTCAATGCCTTATCCGGGGTGAGTGGAATTTTAGTGGCATGTGCAAGTACAACCTCTCAATTGACTGGCACAGGTACTGCGGCTTCATCATTGCCTTGGGTATCCGCAAATACTTCAATTGCAACAATAAGTAATACCGGATTAGTTTCGGCAGTATCCGAGGGTACAAGTATAATTACCTATACCAATGCTAATGGTTGCAAAATCGAGGTAAGTTTTAGCGTGAACCCATTGCCTACGGTAACAGGCCCTTTATTTGTTTGTGCCGGATTTACTGCTCAATTAACTGGTTCTGAAGTTGCTTCAATAAATTCTCCCTGGGTATCATCGAATAATATATTTGCTTCTGTAAATAATACCGGATTAGTGACTGCTGTATCTGCAGGAACAGCCAATATAATTTATATGAATACAAATGGATGTAAAGCTACATCAGTCTTTAAGATAAATGCTTTACCAACGATAACGGGAAATTTATCAGCAGGAATTGGTTATACATCTCAATTGACAGGTTTGGCAACTGCAGCTTCTGGTTTGGCATGGGTCTCGTCTGATCCTACTATTGCCACAGTAAGCAATACAGGATTAGTAACAGCTTTATCTATTGGTACAAGCACAATTTCATACACGAATAGTACTGATTGTAAGAAAGATGTAGTATTTACGGTGAGTAATTTACCTGTAATCGGCGGTACTTTATCTGCTTGTGTAGGTGCTATCTCTCAATTGAATGGTACAGCTACAGCTGCTGCAAATTTGCCTTGGGTATCTTCGAATCCTCTAGTGGCCAAGGTAGACAATACGGGATTGGTAACCGGGGTATCAGAAGGGACAGCCGCTGTTAAATATACGAATAGTGTTGGTAGTCAGGTTAGCGCTACATTTACAGTTAATGCTTTACCAACGGTTACCGGTACACTATCAGTTGGTATTGGCTATACATCCCAATTGAATGGTTCAGGTTTAGCTGCTACAAACTCACCCTGGGTATCTGAAAAACCTTCCGTTGCTACAGTAAGTAGCACTGGTTTGTTAACCGCTTTATCTGTTGGAACAACTGCAATTACATATACGAACAGTGATGGCTGTCTAAAAGTTATAACTTTTACTGTGAGTTCATTGCCAACAATTGGTGGTAATCTATCGGTATGTATTGGTAAAACTTCGCAGTTGACAGGCGCCGGAGTGGCGGCCACAATTTCACCTTGGGTGTCATCAGATATTTCTGCGGCAGGTGTAAATAATACGGGATTAGTAACCGCAATATCAGAAGGAATAACCAATATCACATTTACGAATAGTGTGGGTAGTCAGGTGAATTTGGTATTTACAGTCAATGCTTTACCGACCTTAACAGGTATTTTATCCTCGTGTATTGGATCTACATCGCAGTTGATAGGATCAGGAACTGCGGCCACAAGTTCGCCCTGGAAATCCTCAAATACGACTGTCGCGACAGTAAGTAATACCGGATTAATAACTGCACTATCAGAAGGATCGGCGATAATTACTTATACGAACAGTAATGGATGTGCGGTTACTTCGACATTTATTGTCAACGCATTGCCTGTGGTAACCGGACCCCTGTCGGTATGTATCGGTTCAGTATCGCAATTAGCTGGCACAGGTACACCATCTGGAAGTTTGCCCTGGATCTCCTCAAATATGAGTGTTGCAACCGTGAATAGTAATGGATTGGTAACCGCTTTATCGGCAGGAGTGAGTACCATTACTTATAAAAATGCGAATAACTGCTTTACTAATGTAAACTTTACAGTTAAGCCAACACCTAACGTCGATCCATTTGATAATCTGGTATTTTGTAATGGACAACAATCCAATATTATAAATTTTTCCGGAAATATGGCCGTTGCTGACTTTGACTGGATGAATTCTAATTCTTCAATAGGCTTATTTGGAAGTGGATCAGGAAATATAGCTTCATTTAAGGCTAAAAATACCGGGATAAGTCCAATTGAAGCATTAATAACGATTACACCAACATCCAATGGTTGCCTTGGTTCGTCTAAAACCTTTACGATTGTGGTCAATCCATCACCAAACGTAACTTTTACGTTAGAGAACCAGACTATCTGTACAGGTGAATCTACAGCTTTTATAACGCTGAATAGTTCAACATTAGGTGTTGCCTACAGTTGGATATCAGTAGTACCGACCGGAATAACCGGTGCGGCAATTTCCGGTACGGGTATAATCCCTGTTCAAACGCTTGTGAATACCACCAATGCTGATTTGGTTGTGATCTACAAGGCAAAAGCTACCGTAGCCGGTCTGGCAAGCTGTGCAGGGGCCGAAGCAATTTACACGATTACTGTGAAACCAAAACCATTGGTAACCCAACAGTTCACCGCTTCGATTTGCAGCGGATCAACTTTTTCGGTCACGCCAACTGATGGAAACGGAAATACGATTCCTGTTGGTACAACTTACCGATGGACTGCACTTCTTGGAAACTGCACCGGGAGCGACAGCGGCCAAGGGACAAGTATCAGCGACGTGCTGTTAAATACTGTCAAAACGACAAGTCAGGTTTTATACACGATTACTCCGTATGGACCGACTCCCAATTCATGCACAGGAGCAACTTTTACGCTTGAAGTTAATGTATTGCCTGTTGCACAGGTTGCTAGTACATTCACTACTCAATCGGTTGTTGCCGGACAAAAAACAATTCCGGTAACTTTTACTTCAGATGTGACCGGAGCTAATTTTGACTGGGAATTTTCCAGTTCTACTGCCCCATTATTTTTGAGTACACCGCTTCAAAAGGGAACCACAGCTACGATTCCTGCTCAGCTGCTTACAATTTTACCTAATGGCCCCTCATCTTGTACCCTTATATACACAGTAACACCCTGGTTTGCTTTGCCTGATGGCGGAAAATGTATGGGAATTCCGTTTGATTATAATATTGTTATTAACTCAGAACCTGTAAAGAAAAATTTGCTTTGTCCCGGGCCGGTCTGTGCAGGTACAGCTGCGGTGATTACACTTGAAGGATCTGATATTGGCGTCAATTACCAATTGCTGGAGAGCTGGGAACCTGTTACAGGAGAGATGCAGCAAGGAAAAGGGGTGCCACTTACCTGGCTTATTCTTAAAAATGATACATATACGATTTTAGCAACAAATACCAATAACCAGCAAGCCGTATTAATGAGCGGCCAATGTGTTGTGACCATAAATCCGAATCCCATTTCAAATTATGTGATTGGCTCTACGGGAAATTGTCAGGGTGATGTTATCACATTAAATGGAAGTCAGGAGGGAGTTTTATATGAACTTTACAACGGAGCTGTTAATACACTAATCAGCCGATCAGGTACCGGTCCATTGGATTTTGGCGCTCAAACCACTATCGGTACTTATAAAATAAAGGCGACTTTTATAGCCTCGGGATGCTCGATTTGGATTGACAATGAGATCATCATTTTGCCATTGCCGCTTCAATATTTGTTAGCTCCTGCCGGACCTTTGTGTGCTGGTGACGAATTCTCGCTTCAGAATTCTGAGACTGGGATAACGTATATCCTTTGGTGCTATCCGATTGCGGGCGGGCTGCCTCAGAATTTAGGTTCGTGGCCCGGGACTACAGGTCGGCCAGTTAATTTTGGTATTCAGAATATTCCAGGTAATTACAAAGTGGAGGCTTTTAATGCTTCCACATTATGTGGTGTATTCATGAAAGATGAAAAAATGATTTGGGAGAATCCGATTCCGTATAATATTATGCCGGATGGAGGGCCATTCTGCGGCATGACTACGATCGTTTTGTCGAACTCGCAGACAGGGTATTTCTATGAAGTCCACGACAAGGTTTCGGGTGAAATTATCAGCACCCCAAATCCAAAGTATCCCATCTTAAAAGGAACCGGATCATCAATCAGTTTCGGATCGAATGATGTGCCTGGAACCTATGTTATTATCGGATTTGATCCGAATCAGATATGCCGCACTTTGATGTATGGGGAGGTAACTATCCTTGAAAGTCCAACCCCATACTTGTTGATTCCCTCCGGATCTCATTGTATTGATCCAGTTGTTGGTCTTGAAGTTAAGTTGGAACACTCCGATATCGGGGTGGATTATACACTTTCAAATGGATACAAAAGTATAACACTTGCCGGATCAAATAATCAATTGAGTTTTGGAAATATTACGCAGGAGGGTACTTATACTGTAACTGCATTTAATCCTTTGCTCAAGTGCACGAAAGTCATGACGGGCACGATTGTCATTCAGCTAAATCCTACAATTTACAATATGTATCCGGTACTGCCAACTTGTCCGGGGGAAGATGATATATGGTTAAGTGGATCGGATATTGGGATTACCTATACACTATATTCACCCTCAGGATTACCAATTCCGAGGACTGGTGGAGGAGGTGTTTTGAACTGGGGAAGAAAATCGGACCCTGGCAAATACTATATTATTGCACAGTCTGCAACAACTCCATGCAACACCATGATGGCCGGGACTGTCATCGTGAAACCGAATCCGGAGGTTTTTGCAGTGAAATACCCGGGAATAAATTGCGAACCAGCTGATATCGGGATGATAAATTCCCAAATTAATACGACCTACGAAATAATCGATCATCATAGCGAATCTTTCGAACCTTTGTCGACTTATATCCCAGCAGTAGCAGGTCCTTTCTGGTTTGGGGCGGCACTTCCAGCCGGAACATACAGTGTAAGGGCCACAACTTCAACAGGGTGCAGTACTCTCATGAACGGAGATGTTAAAATAGATACTCGGGTAACCGTTGATGCAGGTCCGGCAGAAATCACGATATGCAATGTATCACCTTATGTTGTTAATTTGAACGGAACTGCCACAAACTATGCATCTGTAAAGTGGTTTAGCCCAACCGATCCAGAGGGAAGCAACTTCAGCAATCAAAATAGCTTGACAACAGCCTATACTTTTACTCAGGCTGATATTTTGAACAAGGTGGTAATGCTCACCTTGAAAGCTTATGGCGATGGCGGTTGCATCGATGCCAATTTAACGGACGTAATTAAGATAAATGTTCTTGCACCTGTTGTTAATGCCGGACCTGATCAGGCAATATGTGAGAATACCTCAGCTTCTCTTCAGGGATCAATAATCGGAGGTGCAACTACCGGCATATGGTCGGGTGGGCTTGGAGCATTTATCCCGAACCGATCTGCAATATTTAATGCTGTTTATCTTCCTGATCCATCTGAAACGGGAACGGTTGTCAAATTAACGCTCACATCAACAAATGCAAATTCGTGTACGAATACAAGTGATGATGTTTATGTGACCATCTATCACCATTTTGTAGCCGGCGTCGTTACTCCGGATCAGGAAATTTGTTATGGAGAGTCGCTATTACTTATCGGATCAGAGCCTACAGGCGGGAGTGGAAATTTCACCTACCAATGGCAGGTTCTTGATGGCATTAAATGGATTGATTTGACCACCCCTGATGCTACTATACTTCACCTTAGCACGGGAAAGCTGACTGCCACTACAAAGTACAGGTTAAGGCAAACGGATGGTAATTGCACACCTAATAAAACGGAATACGCTAAACCGGTAACGATATCGGTACATGGATTGCTTGCAGCTGGATCGGCATTGGGAAGTCAGACAGTTTGTTATGGAGCATCGGGGAAATTATCAGGTACTGCACCAACTGGTGGGAGCAGTAACATCATTTACCAGTGGCAAGAGTTTGTAAGTGGAGTTTGGGTTAATGCCACCTTGGGATCAGGTTGGGATGCACTAATTTATACAACTGGTGCACTGATAGGTAACACGCAATACAGGTTAATGCAAACGGATGTCAATTGTAATCCAGGACAGGTTGTTTATACTAATGCCGTTGATATAATGGTAGATGTCCCCACAGCCACAGCCGGTAAGGATGACACGATCTGTGGTTTGAATCCATACGTTTTGTCGGGAGCTGGCTCTGAACACACCGTTAAATATGTTTGGACGACATCTGGCACCGGTACATTTATTGATCAATATTATTTGAACGCGACCTATTTTCCGAGCCCTGCAGACATGAATTTTGGCAGTGCTATATTAACACTAAGTGCATCAGACAAATGCAGCAATACTGCGACCGACAACATGACTCTTACCTTTGGTCAGCTTCCGGTAGCCTTCTTTTCATTTAGCACGCCTACGTGCAGCAATTCCCCTATATTTTTTACTGACCGATCCAGGGTTAATAATGGGTTTATCAATAAGTGGGTGTGGGATTTTGGGGATGGAACACGTGAAACCATTGTTTTCCCAGGCAATCCAAATGTGCATCATATTTTTGCCTCTCTTGGACCTTCTTATATGGTGAAACTAATTGTTTATTCCTCATTGGGTTGCAACACTGAATTTCAACAGTTGATCACCAGTTTACAAGGGCCTGTTGCTAACTACTCCTTTTCAAAGGTGAGATGTGACAATCGACCAATGGAGTTTACCAGTACCTCGCAAATTAATGGAGGATTGGGAATGCAACCATGGAGCTGGGACTTTGGAGATCCTTTTACCGGGATTAATAATACTTCTAATTTATTAAATCCTGTTCATCAGTTTTCTGATTCCGGCGTATTCAAAGTCAGCTTGATCGTATTAAATTCAAATAATTGCCTTGATACAATCAGTAAAGAAGTTACAGTTAATACACATCCTCCGCTTGATTATACTTTTAATAAAACCTGTCTGAATGAACGGGTTAATTTTAATCCCGATCCTTCAAAAACAGATATTAATTCAATAAGTACATGGAATTGGGATTTTGGTGATGGGGTTAAGTCCAATTTGCGCAATACTGTTCATGTCTATAAATCACCAGGAATCTTTAACGTTTCTCTGTCAGTTACAGACACGGTGGGTTGCGAAAATATCATTCAGCATGTTGTCACGATCAATGCGTTGCCAGTTGCCCATTTTGATGCCGGATCCGCAAACTGTGCAGGTTCAATTGTTTCTTTCAATGAACTTACTTCCACTTCCGCCGGATATGTGGTGAGATGGATTTGGGATTTCGGTGATGGTAAATCTCAAACTGTAGAACATCCCAACAATGCCAACGTTACCCATGTTTATCCTAATTCAGGAACATACAACGTAACATTAACTATTGAAACATCCGATAGTTGCAGTAATTCGCAGACTATAGCAATAACTATTTATCCAAGACCTGTTGTTAATTTCGATTTCACTAAAACTTGCGAGAATATGGTGGTTTCTTTTAATGACCTAACTCAAAACAATGGAGGCGGAAACCTGGAAAACTGGCGATGGAATTTCGGAGATACAGAATCTGGTGCGAATAATGTTTCAACCCTAAAGAATCCTACACATACATTTGTTGGAGCACACACCTTTAATGTAAATTTAGTTGTCTCCAACAACAATGGGTGTAAGGATTCGTTGGTAAGAGCTGTGATTATAAATACCAAGCCATTGGCTAAGTTTACAGCGTCCGTGGCACGTTGCGAAGGCGATGCGGTTACATTTACTGATAATTCCACACCTACAAATGGCACAATTCTTTTATCGTATCTATGGAATTTTGGGGATAATATTACTTCTTCATTGTCATCGCCATCTCATATCTATTCAACCTACGGAACATTTCCGGTTAAGTTGATAATTGTTAATTCAAAGGGATGTGAAGATTCTGTGATTCAACAGGTAACAGTTAATCCAAAGCCGGTTGTTGATTTTTCGGTATCAGAAGTAAGATGTACCGGAAATCCGGTGGTTTTTGCAGATCATACGTTTGTACCGACTGGTTTCTCCGGCTCAATTGCTAAGTGGGAATGGGATTTTGGAGATGGATATCCTGCTATAACGATTAATTCTCCAGCTATTCAAAACAGCTCACATACTTTTCCCGGATCAGCTACAACCTTTGCCGTAAAGCTAAAAGTCTTAACGACTGCAGGATGTGCCGGATATGGTGAAAAGCTGGTGGAGCTAATGCCTTCACCAGTAGCAAATTTCAGTTATTCAGGTACTCAGTGTGATAATAAGCCAGTACAATTTACGAATCTTTCGGAAGCCAATGGTGGTGGCAATCTACAAAGCTGGAGTTGGAATTTTGGTGATCCATTGTCCGGTGCTAACAATACATCCACACTGCAAGGTCCTTCCCATTCATTTACTGGTTCTGGTTCCTATGTTGTTTCGTTGACTGTTACCAACATTAATGGATGTCAGCATACTTTGACTCAAGCTGTATTGATTAGTCCCATACTGCTTGCCAGATTCACACCTTCGAACACTCATTGTGAAGGTGAAACAGTCACTTTTAATAACGAATCGACAACCCCCGAAGGAACGGCTATTACTTCGTATAAATGGAATTTTGGAGATAACGGAACTTCTGATTTGCCATCTCCGACCCACGTTTACACGACATATGGTAACAATACGGTTACATTGAATATTGTAAACTCCATGGGATGTATCGGTACTGAAATGCAAGAGTTAACGGTTAAAGCAAAACCGGTAGCCGGTTTTTCCGTTTCAGAGTTAAGATGTGCGGCCAGACCTCTTAGTTTTACTGACCATTCCTTTGTCAAGGCAGGTTTTAATGGTTTTATTATGACCTGGGTTTGGGATTTCGGTGATGGATCAGCTCCATTTACGGTTAATTATCCGACGAGTCCAAACGTTACACATACTTTTGCCCAGGGAACAACCTCGGCTAAAGTAAAACTTACAGTAACCACTAATTCAGGATGTTCAGGATTCATCGAAGACAATTTAACGGTTAATACTGCATCATTTACTGGTTCTTACGGACCTTATTGCATCTCTGATTCGCCGGTAAATCTGTTGGTGACACCCGAAGGTGGTACGTTTAGTGGTTTGGGTGTTCAGGGGAAATATTTTAGTCCCGCTGATGCTGGAGTAGGATTTCATACAATTATGTACACTTCACCCGAAGGTTCCTGCCCGGTAGCACCAATAATTATCAATGTTATATCTACTCCAATTGTAAAAACCACTACACAGTTTTTGACAAGTTGTAATGGCATAGCCGATTTGTCGCTTTCAAAGGTGACGGTCGGCTCCACACCAGGTTTGTATTTTACCTATTTTACTGATGCAATGGCAACTAATCCAGTGATTAATCCACAGTCTGTGACGGTAGGTACTTATTACATCAAGGGCTCCACAATGAGTGGAAAATGTACAGGTATACAACCTGTCGTGGTGGCTCAATCTGATACGTTAAAGGCAAAACTGGTCGCTGTTTCACCTGCATGTAGTGGCAGTGCAAGTGGTTCGCTCGCGGTGGCTTTAATGAATGGAACAACCCCATTCACTTTTCAGTGGAATACTGATCCGGTTCAGAATACAGCCTCAATTAAAGCCATAAAAGCCGGAATTTATACTGTAACTGTTACCGATGCATTGTTATGTTCTGTTACGTTGACAGATACGCTTAAAGATAATCCGGATGTAAAAATTTATATGTCGCACAAAGATCTGCAATGTACGAATGACGTAGAAGGCAGTGCCAGAGTGGACAGCATCGCTGGGATCGGAAAAGCTTTAGCTTTGAATTTGTATACTTACAAATGGAATACGACACCAGTTCAGACGGTACGTGAAGCAACACGCCTGGCCAACGGGTATTACACAGTGACGATGACTGATACTAAGGGGTGCGGTATTAAAGACAGTGTTTTAATCACTGTTTTGGACACCATTTCTCCTACGATCGTATGCAGATTGGATACCATAAGTATTGTACTCCAAAGCTTCAATATTGATCCATTGGTCAATACTCAAAATTCAATTGTTGTCGATTTAAGCAAGCCGGAAAGTTGGGATAATTGTGGTGTCGCATCCCTTACCAACGATGCACCCGAGAAATTCAAGTTAGGAATAACTGAGGTGAAATGGACTGTATCTGATTATGCAGGTCTTTCTTCAACGTGCAAGCAAGTCGTATATATCAAAAAAATACCAACAATTCCCAAACTCCTTTCGCCCAATGGAGATGGTCTTAATGACTATCTTGAAATTGATGGATTAAAGGATTTTCCAAAATCTCAGCTCTCAATTTTTACCCGTTCAGGTCAGCTTGTTTTCTCAAGCTATGATTATAAGAATGAATGGGATGGCCGGTTCATGACCTCAAATTGGTCACATAATCAAATAGTAGCACCTGGCGTTTATTATTATATTCTGAGCTTAGGGGGTACTACACAAAAACTGAAAGGTTTTGTATACATCTATTATTAATCGATTAGTTTTTGTTATAAAACATTATCTAAGTTGAAAAATTTATTTCATTACTTTCAAGTAAGGCTTCCCTGGTTTTTAATGATGTTGACCCTGCTTTCTCACAATGTGGCTGTTGGTCAGCAAGACCCGGTTTATAACCAGTACATGAATAATTTGCTGACGATTCAACCAGCCTATGCCGGTATGTCGGGATATTTCAATATAACAGCCTTGTCTCGTATTCAATGGGTGGGGTTCGACGGCGCGCCTACGACCAACACGCTCACGATTCAGGGACCTCTTAATAAGTACAATATTGGTTTGGGTTTATCGCTTATCAATGACAAGTTTGGACCGGTGCGTCAAAACGGATTTTATGCCGACTATGCATACAGAATACCTCTGAACGATGATCAGTATATCTCTTTTGGAATTAAAGGGGGATTTAACCGGTATGAAGCATTGTTAAGCGAGTTGCCTGCCCACGATGCGAATGACCCCGTTGCAATAGAGGATATCAACAAAAAATACCTGCCCAACTTTGGTGCTGGTTTTTTGTGGCACAGCGATAAATTCTTCGTGGGATTCTCTGTTCCTAAGTTTTTTAAAAACAAAATTAATTCTGGGAGTGGTGTGTCCATCTATCATGAAGAGGTCAACTATTACGCAATGGGAGGAATTGTGCTACCTATTGCTGATGCCATTAAGTTTAAACCAACCTTTCTTTATCGATATAGCGAAAGTTCCCCTCGCATCGTTGATTTCACTGCTAATTTATTGTTTTTTGATCGGGTATGGGTAGGAGCTACTTATCGCCTTAAAAATTCTTACGGGCTTCTTTTTCAGGTTTTTGTAAATCAAAATCTAAAACTTGGATATGCCTATGACCTCACTACTTTTCACCCAACTCAGGTGAATGCCGGAACGCACGAGTTTATGCTGAGTTATGATTTTACCTACAAAAGAAAAAGATTTTGTTGTTTAACTCCGCGTTATTTCTAAAATCGATCTGCAATTTTTGGTTTCTCGTTCAACTTCATACAAGGGTAAAGAACTAAGAATGGCTTATAAAAGATAGAATAGCAGTGAAATGGAAAGCCCTGAAAAAATCAATATGGAAAAATTGATAATCAGGCTTTTATTTAGATTTTTGCTGCTCAACGTAAGGGCATATATCATCTTGAGGATATTGTTGCTGTTGGTTGCATTGATAATTGCCAAAGCAACTGTTGTTTCAGTAATCCCACCCTGGTGCTGAAGCAAGTTCAACAAAAAAGGATCGATATCGGTGATTCCTACAATAAATGCCAATGAAGTAACACCGGAATTTCCATAGGTTTTCATGACGTATTCGGTTACAATTGCAAAGAATACAAACAGTAATCCAAAAACTATCGCAGTTTTCAGTTCAAGCGGATTTTTATTACCAGCAGTATTCATACTGTCTGCAATGGATGGCGAAATAGCATCATCTTTTTTACCTGATATTTTAGCAAGTACGATACATATCACAAAAAGGGAAAGGTACGGAATGGAAAGTGCTGACGCAATTGCACTGTTGAAGAGAAAGGCTAAAACGAGTATTCGCAGGTACATCATTCCATTCGCTATCATGATTGCTGAAACGGCCTGGGTTCCTGCAATTCCCTGTTTTTCGCGGCGGGCAATAATCACAGTTGTTGCCGTGCTGCTATATAAGCCACCAAGAATACCTGTTAGCAGGATTCCCGAATCGGGAAAAACAAATTTCTTAAGCAGATAGCTGATATACGAAATTCCTGAAACAACTACCACTGCTAACCACAGGTTGTATGGGGAAATGGGTATCTGATCAGAAATAGGCTGATCGGGAAGCAGTGGAAGAATCACACCAACAAAAACGATAAATTTAGCCAGTGTTATAAATTCTTCTTCTGAGGCTTTCTTCGAAATAGATATAAAACTGGTTTTTAGTTCTGTTAATATTAGTATCGCGACTACAAACGAAAGCAATAGCCATACAGGTTGTGTAAAAACCATGATCGGCAGGCAATAAGTTAACAGCGCCAATACCGAACTTGTCAAACCATAATTGTTATGCTGGCTGATTTTCTGAAAATATTGAATTGCTAATAAGATTCCGACTATTACAAACCCGGTGAGATACGGAAGATATGATTTGGGATCTGCAATGAATAATACATATCCTAAAAGTCCAATAAAGGTAAATGTCCTGTCAGTACCAAAAAGAAGTTCTTCATTTTCAGTAATATGATGCCGACGTTGTTCGAGGCCGATCACCAATGAAAAGACAAGCACCAACAGGAACTTGATGAATTCGTCTGGGATTAAATGCTGGATCGACATATTACTTCGGATGATTAACAAAGATATTCAATATTTCGGGATTTAGTTGGAATGTTTAACGTAGAAATTGAGGATCAACAGTTGGTAATTTGCTTTAGGCAAATGAAAATTTGCATTGATATGCTAATCGACCTTCAAAACATGTTTCAAACGGTTGCAGTTTGATTTTTGATAGTATTTATACTATCTTTATAGGGTTGAAAAATAGCCAAATTGCACATGAGAAAACTAAAGGTTTTCGAAATTCTGAAGATGCTTGGTGATGATGGGTGGTATTTGAACAGTCAAAAAGGAAGCCACCGACAATATAAACATCCGACTAAAAAAGGAAAGGTAACTATAAATGGTAAGCCAAGTGAAACCTTAGAGCAATTTATTCTAAACAATATTTTTAAACAAGTGGGTTGGCGATGATACCCGCTCCAATAAAAAAAAGTATGCAAAAAATTAAAGTTCAGGTTAGTTGGATGGATAATTATGGAGCTTGTAGTGATAAAGTGATAGGTTGTATAGCCACTCATAAAACATTGGAAGGTGTAAAGAAGGCATATACCGAATCGTTAGGATGGCACCTCGATGCCATGAGAGCAGATGGTGATGAAATACCAGAAGTATTAAAGGAAGATTACGAATTGGAATTTGAATTAAATATTCAGGCATTACTTCATTATTTCGAAGGTATCCTTACAAGATCGGCATTGGCACGCGTTACAGGAATCAATGAAAGACAATTGGGGCATTATGCAACAGGACACAGAAACCCACGTCCTGCGCAACGATTAAAAATAATAGAAGGCATTCACAAAATAGGTGCAGAATTCAATTCTGTGATATAGTTATCTTTTTTGCTTTTTGAAAAGCTTTCAACGGTTTTTAAAAAGCAATCGATTCTTTGTGGAGTGCTTACTGCCAGTTGCCAGATACAAGCAGCCAGAAGCCTTTTCTTTTATTCAATCCTAAACCCCACCTGCTTCAAATCCTCCCAATACGCAGGATAGGATTTTGTAATCACATCCGGATCGTTGATGATAATTTCAGGATAAACCATTGCTGCAGGGGCGAATGCCAATGCCATCCGGTGATCGTGATAGGTTTCGATTACTGCAGGTTGATTTACTAAAGTTTGATCAAATGTTCCATTCCATGCCAGTTCGCCTTCAGCCGGTTCGGTAAGTACTGCACCAAATTTCGACAATTCAGTTTGTAAGGCTTGGATACGATCAGTCTCTTTAATTTTTAATGTTGTCAACCCTTTGAAGTGGAAAGGAATTTTCTGACAGACGGCTAACACTGCAAAAGTCTGGGCGATATCGGGATTTTCGATAAAATCCAGTTCCAATAAATTCAGTTCAGGTACTTCTTTTTTGGTCAGGCGTACGTCATTGCCTTCCTGTGTTGACTCAACCCCAAAATAGTTTTCAAACCACACCGATTGGGCAGCATCGCCCTGAAGGCTTTTTAGTCGTAATCCTTTTAGCAGCAAATCGCATTGGTCAGAAAGTGCAGCCATGGCGTACCAATAGGAGGCACCTGACCAATCGGCTTCGACAGAAAACTTTACCGGATTGTAGGTTTGCTCATCAATCCTGATCTCATTCCCTTTCCATGAATGATGAACGCCAAATTGTTTCATCAAATTAAGCGTGAGCTCAATGTATGGTTTCGAAGTTACCTGGTTTAAAAGTTTTAATGTCAGTCCGCCCGGAATTGTTGGTGCAATCATCAGAAGGGCTGAAATGTATTGGCTACTTACGCTTCCATCAAGTTCAAGGACTCCACCTTTTAACGAAGTACCAAGAATTTTTAACGGAGGGAATCCTTCATTTTCGGTGTATTCAATCGATGCACCAAGTTCTCGTAATGCATCTACAAGAATGCCGATCGGACGTTGCTTCATTCTTTCTGATCCTGTCAATATCCATTCACCGGCTATTTTTGACAAGAAAGCAGTCAGAAATCGCATGGCAGTTCCTGCATGTCCAATATCAAAATAATTGGTGTTTGCGTTCAACACCGCCTCCATCACTTTCGTATCATCACTGTCCGAAAGATTATCAATCTCGTAGGGAGAGTAGCTTAATGAATTGATGATCAATATCCGGTTGCTGATGCTTTTGGATGAAGGAAGGGTGATTTCCCCTTTCAGTATTTTGTCCTCTTTTGTGATGGTATATTGCATGGATAATCTTCAAATAGAAAGTTGTTTGTAATATTCCAAAGCTTCGAATATAAGGGCTTTGTCACAATTCTGATTGATGGCTACCTCACCAACAGCCGCGATCAACGTGAAATTGACACGTGTCCCTTCATTCTTCTTATCATGCGTCATTAACTGGTAAAACGCTTCAAACTGGCCCTCTTCAATTGTGTATTTTCCGTAAACGGAAATCAACCAACCCGATAATTCATTGAGGACGGATAAAGGAAGATTACACACTTTATGAGAAAGATAAAGTTCTGCAATCATTCCGTAAGCGACAGCATATCCGTGAAGAATTGGTTTCCCCAAATATAACGCGGCACTTTCGAAAGCATGGCCGATTGTATGTCCGAAATTCAATGCTTTGCGGATATTCCGTTCGTTGGGATCCCGGAATACAAAACTATCTTTGATGGCTACCGACCGGGCGATTATTCCACGAAGTACATCAAGATCGGGATTTGTAAGGTTAAAATTACGAACTTCTTCCAGGTGTTCTGCAGAATTGATCAGTCCGTGCTTAATCATTTCGGCATACCCTGAAATGAAATTTTGACTGTCAATTGTTTGCAGAAAGCGTGTGTCGATCAGTACGGTATTGGGCTGATTGATTACCCCGATTTCGTTCTTTAATCCGTTGAAGTTGAATCCTGTTTTCCCGCCAACTGATGCATCAACCTGTGCCAAAAGGGTCGTTGGAATATTTACAAAGTCCATTCCTCTTTTGATGGTTGAGGCGGCAAAACTACCTAAATCGGTCAGCATTCCGCCGCCCAGGTTCACAACAAGTGATTTACGATCAGCGCCGTTCTGGCTTAGGAAAAGCCAGATCATTTCAACTGACGAGAGTTTTTTATTCTCTTCGCCTGAAGGAATGACCACTTTCCTGAAATTTTCAAATCCGGGTGTGTGATTGATAAGTGGAACGCAAAATTGATCGCAGTTTTCTTCCGTAACCAGGAATATTTTATCCTGAGGGTAGCGGTTCAGGATCTTTCCAAGTTCATCTTCCAGCTCACGGGTTACTATTATGGAGGCGTTATAGACAGGATAATTATTCATCGTAGCGTATTATTGTGGCAAAGTTAAAACATTTCTATTCACAATAACAGTTCATGGTGTCTCCTGTTGATTGGCTTTCCTGATAAAAGTATAAAAATGGCCGTCCAAACAGGCTGAAAACAAGTCGTGTAGCAGATCTTAATGGTCTCTTTCCATTTTGTTAACACGATTACGGGATAGCCGCGGTCTTTATTGAATACATTTGCGACTTCGTTTTATAATGTCTTGGACTATGTACGAGCGGATGTGGAATAAGGATTTTATTCTCCTTATCATGTCGAATTTTCTGATGTGTATTACCTACTATGCAGTTATTTCGGCGTTACCAATTTATTTAGTAAGTGAGCTTCAGGCAACAAAAAGCCAGGTTGGGTTTGTGGTGGCTGCTTATACCATTGCTTCGGTACTGATTCGTCCTTTTTCAGGTTTTACACTCGATAAATTTAGTCGCCGGGAAGTTTTTTTGGTTGCTTTAATTATTTATTCATTACTTTTTGCCGGGTACCTGGTTGCCATTACAATTGCAACATTGATATTGCTCCGGTTTGCACAAGGTCTTACCTGGGGATTTACTACGATCTCGGCATCTACAATTGCTGTTGATATAATTTCGGTACCGCAACGTGGGGAAGGTATTGGTTATTTCGGATTATCAACAACATTGGGGATGTCAGTAGGGCCGGTTATCGGATTATTTGTGTGCCACCATTGGGGGTATATGGTGATGTTTGTATCGGGATTATTTATCAGCCTCGCAAGTTTTGCATGTGCCTATTTTATTCGATTACCCAAACAATCACGCGAAGGAAAACACATTCAGTTTCGGTTGAATAACTTATTTGATAAAAAATCGATCCGGCCATCGATCAATGTGCTTATTATCATGAGTACTTATGGCGGATTACTTTCGTTTATTGCATTGTATGGGCGTGAGATCGGAATACAGAATTCCTCTTTATTCTTTCTGTTTTTTTCTTGCGGTATTGCTGCTTCACGACTTTTAGCCGGAAAGGCTTTCGACAAGAAAGGCCCTGGAAGGATTCTCACCATCTGTCTTATGCTGCTGATTATCGGGTTCCCGCTGCTGGCGTTTGTGCAGAATGCCATCGGATTTTATATTGCGGCTGTAATTATAGGATTTGGAATTGGTGTTGTTTTTCCAACATTTCAGTCGATGGTAAATAACCTTGCCGATGCCAATCACCGTGGAGCAGCAAATTCAACACTTTATACGGCATTGGATATCGGCATGGGATTCGGAATGATTATGGCCGGACTCATTGCCCAGTATATTTCGATCGCTGCGATCTTCGCTATAAGTAATGTCGTATGTATTGCCGGATTAATCTTCTTTAGGTTGTATGTGCTTCAGTTTTATGAAAACAATAAAGTTGATAATTAAATTCGACCATTAACTCAAGACCCTCAAGGTTTCCAAAACCTTGAGGGTCTTGAGTCAGTGGTCAGAAACTTTCAGTAAACCCAACCATTTTTCTAATTCTACATCATCTCGATGATTATAGTGAGCCGTTTTGAAGTTGGCTTTATTGTCAAACCAGCCGATTACTTCGTCACGTTGTAAATGAGTTGGTTTAACTGATACACAAGTCAGGTATGATGACCATGGATAATCCATCGCATGTTCTGTAAAGCCATGGTGGACTGGATTATCGTGAATGTAAATAACAACACGTTTAAAGTATTCGACGCCGGAAATTAGTTTCCGATGAAAAGGATGCTCAAAAAGGCTTCCTGTGCGTTGGTGTTGTTTATTAAAAGCTTTGGCATAGGCATTAAAAAGATTAGAAAAAGATTGATAGGGGAGTATTGATCCCAAATTCTTCTCTTTGATCCTCACCAACAGGTGGAAATGATTCTTCATCAATACCCATGCGAATGTATCAGCAATTGGCGATATATGTATATCGTATAAATTCAGAAAATACTCGCAGTTATCTTTTCCTTTGAACAGGTCGCAACCATTAATCCCGCGATTGTAAATGTGGTAGAATTCCCCGTATGTCAGAGGTTCTAAGTATTGCATATTATTGTTGGTTTTTAGCCTTTGAAACTCAAGACCCTCAAGGTTTCCAAAACCTTGAGGGTCTTGAGTTACGGGCTCATAATAGATGACTTAAAGTTACAAAAAATAAATTGTTTTTGGGTTTATCATAGTAATCGATTCTGAAGATTCTGTGTGATAAATTTATTATTCGAAAATTGAACAATTCAAATCATAGAATTAAGTCGTCATTATCACAACGTAAAGGTTATCAAAACCTTGAAGGTTTTGAGTTATGGGTTCGTAACTAATAGTATAAAATTACAGATAGTAAATTGTATTTGGGTTGGTTATCGGATATTCTTCTGGCATTTTTAATATCAAAAATTCTGAGCCTTACCTGTTGTCGTCAAATTGTGATATCCCTCCACACCCTCAAGGTTTCAAAAACCTTGAGGGTGTTAAATCATCACTCCCGTTTCAACTTTTCTCCCGCTGCCACTCCTTCATGAATGTTTTTATAACTACGTTTATCTGGGTTTTTCATCTAAGCACACCATATATTATATTTTTGCGATGCTGATATGCTGAATTTCGCAATTAGATCGATAAAAGCCGGCAATCGATTACAAATCCAAATGAATGTAGTTATCGATTGGCGTAACCGTTTCAATTGATAAAACAGCCTGTCGTTATATTGATTCGTCAGAGCGTATTATCATTCTAATCTATCCTATTATTACACTATCCAATTTCCTCATTGCTCCTGTGGATCACAATTTAACCTTAATATTGTGACCTGGAACTCCACCATTGTACTTTAATCTCGTTTCGGTCATGACTAATGTGGCTTCAGTCATGACTAATGTAGTTTCAGTCATGACTGATATGGTTTCGGTCATGACTAATGTAGTTTTAGTCATGACTGATATGGCTTCAGTCATGACTAATATGAATTCGGTCATGACTGATAGGACTTCGGTCATGACTATCATGGCTTTGGTCATGACTGACGTTACTTCAGTCATGACTGATGTGGCATCAGTCATTTCTGTTATGGCTGTTGATCTGTTGGATGTGACGTCCCTTCTTTCAATTGTGACTTTAGATATTACGATCGCGTCGTTCATACAGCTTGTTGTTGATATACTTTAAGCTTTTTGATTAGTAAGGTATTGAGTAATGAAATAATAACGCACTTATGCGACAATTGATCTTATTTGTACTATTGCAGTGTAATGGCGGATAATCTATCGGCAATATATTTATTCAGATGAATGGATTGTTGGAGTAACCGGGGCATAAAAAATGACGAAAAGTGACTGCAGACGCCTGTCACTCCTCGTCATAAGATCAATAAATCACCCGGCGGCAAATTATACGATCAGTCTTGTTTCTAAACCTGACCACGGACCGGCTAATTTGGGATATTTTGTGTGATACCAGCGAAACCAGATATATAAATGCTTTTCGGAATTGCCCTGACCCAATGCTAAAACAAACCCGGCTTTGGTTGATAGTTCATGGATTAAACCATATGCTTCAGCCGATGTGGGTGCTGTACCGCCAACCTGATAGGAAAATTGCACACAGTTAGCGCCCGTAAAAATAGCAGCCCTTCCAGTTTTCGAGCTATGACATTTAATGGTGAATGAACCACCTCCGATTGTTTGAATGTAAGCCAACACTGTTTCAGTAATACCCGTTTGGGGAATAGTGCGCATCGTTTTCTGAAGGATGCCTCTTTTGATGTTGAATGTTTCCATATCACCAATCGTAACATTTGGAGAAGCGGCAATACGGTCGAGTAAATGATTTTTTTGATCAAACGAAACGCAATTTGCAAGAACTGCCAGAAGCTGATCTTTTATAAGGGTTGTACGTTTGCCTTTTGCGTCCGAGTATTTAAGGTATAATGGGCGCCATTCGGCAAGAAGTGCTGTCCACTTAGCTACTTCTGCAGGCAATAAGCCAAGCCGGGCCGCGTTAGTTGGATCACCGGCCTGCATATAATTGCTTGTATTTATCAGGTATGGATTGAACATTTTAACCGCTCGTGGAATTCTCGATCTGTCTGGCATAACTATTAATTTTAAAGGTTAGTTGAAATTTTCGGAACAGCTTATTGCATTGACAACCTAATTATTTGAGATGAATTATCCTGTTGGTTCGATGATCGTATTGTAATGTGGTGGGCAATTGTATTTTGATTGTTGGTTTGAATGATCAGACGCATAGAAAGAGAGGATGGAACTGCCTTTACAACCAATGCTTGTCCTAAATGGCGCCATCAACCCTGAAAGCAGGAGTTTGATGCGGATTATCCTGTTGTGATTCGTGTTCATGTCAAATAGATCAGGTGTTTCGTATCCTATAAACCGAAGTCAAAATATAAAGACCGTTTTGCCAATTGAGTTGATCGCTCCTTGCAATCGCTCATCAATGGATGATTATTGGAAATCTTTTTTAGTTCAGCCGATTGAATTATCCTGCAATGTAATTTGCAAACCGATGCAGGTTATTTTTATGATGTGCACGGATGATTATTTGCGATTGGAACAGTCATTTGCTCACATTATTAACAAAGGAAAATAAAAATATAATTATTTCAAAACGTTAAAGCTGGAATTTTAACGGAAAAGCAAAAATTATTGGCTGAGCAAGGTTAAAAGGGGTGGGGATGAAGGACTTTTTTGGAGTAGCCTTTTGCTACATATAGAGAAGCAGCGAATGAAATTAATATTGGGGTTTTGCTATGTTCAAGATAGAGTGACCAGGTGAGTGTTCATGTCCTGAAAACTCACCCGGTCACCTAATTTCGCAGATTGTTTTGGCAAAAGCCGAATAGCATGTATTCGATTCGTTCCAATGATTGAGATCAGTGGCAATTCATATCTTTTGATATCAAAATAGCAGTCTCTCGATTTCTTGTAAAACTCTGCTATTCCCAAATTCCGGGTATCTTCTGGCCACATTTATTACAGGTGCCTTTTGCAAGATTGTTCTGCAGGATTGTGAAACCTTTCCGTTCGACAACGATTGCGCGGCATTTCGGGCAGATTGTATTTTCGGCATCGAGACCTGGGACATTACCGATGTACACATATTTTAATCCTGCAGCAAGGGCGATCGTGCGGGCCTGTGTAAGCACACCGATGGGGGTGGATGACAGTTGTGTGAGTTTATATTCGGGATGAAAGCGACTGAAGTGAAGCGGAGTATTGGCCAGCCCGTTCTCGGCAAGCCAGTTGCACATACGTTTGATCATGTCTAAATTATCAGTCCAGCCCGGAACGACCAGGTTAATGATTTCGAGCCAGACTCCGACTGAGGAGATTGTTTTGAGTGAGTCTAAAACGGGCTGAAGGGCTCCGGCACTCAATTTCATATAGATATCGTTACTGAACGATTTCAGATCAACCCTGATGGCATCCATATTTGTGCAAAGATGACGCAACGGCTCTTCGTGGATATACCCTGCTGTCACCAATACATTCTTAATACCTTCCTGACGTGCCAGTTTGGCAGTGTCGCAGGTGTATTCATAAAACGAAATGGGTTCGGAATAAGTATAAGCAATCGACGGGCATTGGTTTGAAATGGCTTCGGCTACTACTTTATCGGGCATTAAGTCGTAATTGCGCGTTTCTTTGGGGCTTACCTGCGAGATGGTCCAGTTCTGGCAGTTCATACAGGCGAGGTTGCAGCCCGCAGTTCCAAGCGAGAAGGCTTTTGTGCCAGGCAGGAAGTGATGGAACGGTTTTTTCTCAATCGGATCGATATTTACGGCACTTGGGTTTCCATAGGCGATTGAATAGAGTTTGCCATCTTTGTTTACACGGTTGTGGCAATCGCCCGATTCGCCCTCTTTGATGTTACATTCGTTCGGGCAGATCAGGCATTTGGTCCCCTTTGGAGTGGGCGCCCAATAAAGGCCCTCCTTGTTCCATTTCCAAAGCTTCCCGGATGCTGAGCCGGCAAAACTCATCAACGGAGAGCACACGATAGCGCCGGTTGCAGCCAGTCCCCGTTTCAGAAATTCACGCGTATTCATTTTTTGAATGGACATCATTGTTTAGTCTTTAATTGAAAACCAAAAGCAAAAACCACCCTTTTAAATACTGCTGTTTTTATTAAAAAACAGCCAGATTCCGAATATCAAATTTACAAAACAAATTGTGAAAACAGATGCAACAATTCCCAGTTTTGGCACCAGGTAAAGCGTTACTGCAAGCGCACCCAATGCCGAACCAAATAAGTCGTAGCTGTAGGTGTTTCCCGAAATGTCGGCATAACTGCCTGTGCTGTTGAGGCTGGCTTCTTTGAACTGATATCCCGTTAATCCGCCAATCAGTACGGTGGCTGCAAGGTAGGATGAATACACAACGATATCGGGAAGTTCTGCAATTCGCGGAGAAAAGAGCACCAGTCCTGAAACGGCCGCAAAAATGCCAATCAGGATTTGTACAATCGCGAGATAATTCTTTTCCGGTGTATTTTTTAATGACTTGCCTGCAAATGATCCGACCGCAAGTCCCAGCATAAATCCCGTAAAGACAAAGCTTGTGAGCAAATAGATATTTCCAAAGAAAACCTGCAAACCGAACAGCAGCAATATCTCCAATCCTGTAGCTGAAAAGCCCGTCAGGAACATGGCCTGGGTACGGTCATTTCCCCGAAAGAAAACATACAATGCAAGTGCACCTGCCAAAACGACCATTATCCAATAACTTCCTTTGAAATAACTAAGCCAGTAGTTGAGTTGCTGCCGGTACGAAACGGGGTTGAGATTCGTGTTAATTTCAGCGGCAGGATTTAATGCCGAAAGAATGGTTTCTCCGCGACTTTGGATCGACTGGTCGTCGATATAATATGGATTGACATATTGGTTTTCTATTCCTTTCGCTTTAACGGCTTCGGCTATGTGGTAGGTGAGCAACGCGTCGGAGGCAAGGAAATAATTTTTTTCGCCCGGAATAATGATCACGTTTTGAAACACCTTTTTCAGTGTTGAATATATAGTTGAGTTCAGATCGGCAGCCTCCTCGTTCAGGTAATTGGCCGGCGATTGTAATCCAAAGGAAACGACTGCCCCGGCAGCGAGTTTTTTCTTCAGATTTGTGAAAAAATCAAGCGTATAATAACGGTTGGATTGCAGTGTAGATGGGCCGGGCAGATTAAGAACTACCACATCATATGTTTTAGTGGTATTCCGGATGAACCGAAGCGGATCTGTTACCACAATTGTGGTGTGCTCATCCATCATCTTACGAAGTGTGTCCTTCATCAGGGATAACAGCCACCGGTTATCTTCGACATAATCGATCGAAACATTTCCATATTTCCGTAGCTCGGCAATCTGCCCCGAAATACCACCCGAAACCAGCAATACTCTAATAGGATGCGGGTGCTGAAGCATCGCGTAATGAACGGCTTCTTCGCTGAGCATGAAATTTTCGGAGTCGAACAGCAACACATTGTTGTTGTAGACACTCCACATTTTTTCGCGCTGCGTTATCACGATATTCCCGTAAGGTGAATCTTTCGAAACCTCAATTTTCTGGTTGGGATAGACCCAGCTACGGATCAGCTTCTCGGGATGAAAGAACAACAACGCGAACGCAGGGAGGATAACAAACATGGGTAGCCAATTCAGCTTTTGCTCTGTTTGTTTCAGGTTGATCAGGAAAAGGACGAGCCCGTTAATAATAGCAAGAACCAGTAAACTTTCGATCGACGAAAAGACAAAAATAAAAAGCAGTCCGCTTAGCAAACCTCCGGCCATGCTCCCTGCAGATTCGAACCCATAAACAGGACCGGTCTGGTTTTGATTTTTGATTTCGGAGTAACTGTTGGCGATGAATGTAAACAGGAAACCGCTGACAAGACAAAACGGGATAAGCAATAACAGCGAACCAACAAAGATTTGAAATACACTGATCATGGCCCCGATGGGGAATACGATATTTTTGAGAAAATTGATCAGAAATGTGGTGATAAAAGGCAAAACCGAAAGGATCAGAAGACCCGGAATGATTACCGATGATGTTTTTTTTATCCTTAACGGATATTTCCCAGGGAATGCGCCGATTCCGGTTAATATCATCCAGTTGGAAAGTACGAGTCCAATGACTAACTCATTGCCATTAAAGACCGTCAGAAATTCGCGTAGCAATAGAATTTGTGCGATAATGGATGTACTCCCCAGCATAAAGGCGGATAGCTTTAATAGCAGTTCATCGAGGTTGTTTTTTGTAAGGAACTGGTGGCGTGGTTCATCTTTTTTCGTTGGTCTAAAAAGATGAAGGTAGTAGTGTAGGTGCCACCACGAATGAATAATGCCAACAATCGCCATCCCGATGCCAAACCATACATGATAACCGACAAGTTGCTCGTAAAAAGAGATCTCCAGTTTGTAATTGATCTTTACAACCATGAATAATCCAATCAGACCTGTTGTGACAAAGGTGATGAGCAGCAACGCATTCCAGAATTTCCGGTGATTGGTTTTGCTCACGAGTCCTATACGCGATAATCCCCACGACAATGTGTAGAAGAGAATTACGAGGATGGTGATCGGGAATAGGGGATAAGCAGAATTCATGGCAAGGGTTGATAGGGTTTCTATTGTTGGTTTTAGTTTCTGTTGTTTTAAATGTTTCTGTGGTTTCTGTTGTTTCCGGAGTTTGAAGGGTTTCTGTTGTTTCTATTGTTGGAGGAGTTTCTTTTGTTCCTGTTGTTTGTAAGGTTTCTATTGTTATTTTGGTTTCTATTGTTTATTAGGTTCGGAGGGTTTGAATTTGTTGCCTTTTAGGTCGGAGTTACGCAGGTATATCATCAGGTTGGAGATTTTGCGTCCTAATTCAATGGTTTTTTGGGATAGAAGTTCAAACTGTTCCGTGATAATGTATTTACGGTCAAGTGCACGGTATAATTGTGATCGGCTTTCACCGCATGAGCCCTTTGAAACAGAAAGAAATTGCATAAACTCCCTTGTGCCGTCTCTTTCAAAACCTTCAGCAATATTGTCCATCACCGAGCCGCTTGATCCTCTGATCTGGTCCTTTAAACAAAAGTCTTTTGAGAACATTTCCTGTAACGTTAATTGATAAATCTCATTACACAATTCCCTTGATTGCCTCCAAACCTCTAAATCCTCAAATTTCTTTATTGTGCTCATATTGTGCTATTTTAAATGATACCCAATAAAATCGACGCTATCTATAGGAACTTTATAAACAGCAAAAATCACCGCAACTGTTATCAGAACAATAGAAACCACATAAACTAAAACTAACAATAGAAACCACAGAAACCCTTCAAACCATAGAAATTTTTGTGGAGCTATTCTTTCTCTCCCTCTCCATACACCAGCGCCTCGTAAGTGTATAACTCCGCAGTTTTCCATCCATCCCAACCGAGGCCGGCTTTATCTTGCGAACAATGACCAAGAAATTCCTCCTTACTCCACTTTGTTTGGTTGGCAACTTGTGGGAGAAATGTACCGGAAGCATTTCCTTTTTTGATATAAATACCGTGTTTCCCCATGATAAATTCATCAGCCGAGTGTATTCGTTTCAACGGCGTCAGCACCGAGATTTCAATTTTCAACTGGCTAATTTCGTTGGACTGAACTTTACTGAAACGATAATCCTGTGTAGCTGCTGCGATTGCCATCGACTGAACTACTTTCCAGAGTGGCTGGGTCGCATCGAAACGGCCGATACATCCGCGTAAATTGTTGTTTTTATTAAGCGTGACAAAAGCCCCACAGGGAGTATTTAAAGTCGTATTAAGTTTTGACTGATCAATTTCGGGTTCACGTCCGTTTCTGACGTACTCCGAAATGGTTTCGCGCGCAAGTTGAAGCAGGTATTTTTTATCGTCTCTGCTCAGTGAAAATTCACTTGTCAGATCTTTCGCTTGTGTTTGTGTAAACGATAAGGCATAATAACCAACTACTTTCTTTTTGTCACCCTCCGGTGAATCGCCCGAGTTTTTATATTGGATTTGATCGATCGTAATATCGTGCATTTGTTCGGTCATATAAAGCAACGTCAGCACCGAACTCCAACCGCAAAGACTGGTTACCAATTCGGGGATTCTTTTGTTTTCGTTACTTTCAAGAACGGCCAATAACTTCTTCGGCTTATTGGTTTTAATGGCATCAGCAGTTGACTGGTCAGCTAATCGGGCATCGTTATAACTGGGATAATGAGAGAAGTCGCTGCTAATGACGAAGAGGTTTTTTTCATTGAGGTATGGTTTTAGAATTGCAGCCAGTTTTTTGGATGTTTCATCCGTAGCCGAACCAATGATAATGGGAACTATCATATAATCAGTTTTCATATGGTATTGCAGGAACGGGAGTTGCACCTCAATACTATGCTCATACGCATGCGCTTCGGGATAGCATCGGATAAGTTTGTTCTCTTTTACCAATTGCCTGACAAGTTCGAGGTCGACCTTTACAATACCTAATGGCGTTTCGAAATGGCCAGTACAAAAGACAGAGGCTCCTTCAAATGCCATTGTATGACTTGAACCAATGACAAAGATGCGTTCAAATTTTCGGTCGGGATCTACCTGATTATAAGCAGATGCAGCCACTTCACCACTGTAAACATATCCTGCATGAGGACAAATGATTGCAAGGGGAGTGCTTTCCGCTTTTTTCTTCAAGGATTTTGAGAACATTTCCTGCAACTGGGATTTTAATTCGGCAGTTTTTTCGGTATAAAACCGACCAGCTGCATAAGGCTTCCGGTTTTGTGTGGCTTCCTGAGAGAAAACCGTTGCGGTATATAAACTTACCAATACCGCGATGATCAAAAGTTTCGCTTGCATGGTTAAAAAGTTAAGGAAATAAAGTTAATACATATTTGCATTACTTTTACGAACCGTTAAAAAATCAGATCGTGAGCCAAAAAGTATTGTTAATAACGCCACCATTCACCCAATTGAATACGCCCTATCCTGCAACGGCTTATCTGAAAGGGTTTTTAAATACTAAATCCGTCGCGTCATTCCAGTGCGACCTGGGAATTGAAACGATTCTTGCATTGTTTTCATCTGAAGGATTGACTGCTCTTTTCAATGAAATTGAACGTAAAAAACCGGAACTCTCTGCAAACGGCCAACGAATCATCCATCTGCACGAATGCTATATTCAAACGATCGATCATGTGATTGTTTTTTTGCAGGAGAAGAATATTGTTCTGGCTCATGTAATTTGCGAAGGAAATTATTTGCCCGAAGCGTCGCGTTTTGCACAGGCAAAGGATTTGGACTGGGCTTTTGGAACAATGGGAACCCGCGACAAGGCGAAACATCTGGCTACACTTTATCTTGAAGATCTTTCCGACCTAATTCAGGAGGCTATAGATCCGCAATTTGGCTTTAGCCGTTATGCCGAACGTTTGGGAAGATCGGCTGCTACATTTAATGCGATCGAATCAGCTTTGCTTGCACCCGATAGTTTTATTGATACGATTTTGCTGAGATTACTTCAGCAAAAAATAGCGGCTTACGAACCAACACTCGTCGCTTTTTCGGTTCCTTTTCCCGGAAATCTATATAGTTGTTTGAAATGCGGACAATGGATCAAACTTCATTATCCCGAATTAAAAATTGTAATGGGCGGCGGGTTTGCCAATACAAAGTTGCGTTCGCTGACTGATCCTCAGGTTTTCAACTATCTTGATTTTATTACGCTTGATGATGGCGAAGCACCGATGCTAAACCTCATTGAATACCTTGAAGGGAAGCGCAATAAAGCTGAATTGAAACGAACTTTTGCCCTTGAAAACGGCAAGGTTGTTTACCTGAATGGTTCCATGCAAACTGACTTTTTGCAATCGGAAACCGGAACACCCGATTATACAGATCTTCAGTTGGATACTTATCTTTCCGTGATCGAAATCGTAAACCCGATGCACCGTCTTTGGAGTGATGGCCGCTGGAACAAACTTACGCTGGCGCATGGCTGTTACTGGAGCCGATGCACGTTTTGTGATACTTCGCTCGATTATATCAAACGTTACGAACCCAACACAGCTCAGTTAATGTGCGACCGTATTGAAGAAATGATCCGCAAGACGGGACAAAGCGGATTCCATTTTGTCGATGAAGCTGCTCCACCGGTATTGATGCGCGATTTAGCGTTGGAGATCCTCCGGCGTAAGCTTACAGTCGTATGGTGGACGAACATCCGTTTCGAAAAAAGCTTCACTTACGATTTGTGTTTGTTGCTGAAAGAGTCAGGATGTATTGCTGTTTCGGGAGGATTGGAAGTGGCTTCCGACCGTTTGCTGAAACTGATTAACAAAGGTGTGAGTGTTGCTCAGGTAGCTAAAGTAACCGACAACTTCACGCAGGCAGGTATCATGGTTCATGCTTATCTGATGTATGGATTCCCCACACAGACCGGCCAGGAAACCATCGATTCGCTGGAAGTTGTAAGGCAGTTGTTCAAAGCTGGAATTGTTCAGTCAGGGTTCTGGCACCAGTTTGCGATGACGGCGCACAGTCCGATTGGGTTGAATCCCGATCAGTTTAAGGTGAAGATTGAAAATGAAAAACCTGGATCATTTGCCAACAATGATTTAATTCACAACGATCCATCAGGTACTGATCATGAACTATTCAGCGAAGGACTCAAAAAATCACTTTTCAACTATATGCACGAAATTGGCTTCGAATTTCCGCTTCAGGATTGGTTCGATTTTAAAGTGCCCAGAACCACGATCATTCCGAAATATATTCAGCAGACGATTTATAATGTCCAGTATGAGCCGATAAAGCCTCATGCCAGAATCGTGTGGCTGGGTGGAACTCCTTCTATTCGCTATTATTCGAAAAAGAAAAAAAATCAAACTTACGAAATGGCTGAAATCTCTTTTGCGAATAAAAAGCAGGATTTGGTGATTCATCTGAAGCATGAAGAAGGCAATTGGTTATTCACCCAAATTCCCAATATTTCTGTCAGCCAATCATCACTTACAACTTTTGGAGAATTGGAAAAGTTATTTGAAGAACAAACAGGAGAGGATTTTGTGCTTTTCTGGAATAGTGCTGCGATTAAGCAATTAAGAGAGAATGGGTTGTTGACGCTGTGATTTTCATATAGTAGAGACGTTGCATGCAACGTCTCTACTATATTGAAATGCTAAATTTCGTCCCCTTTTCAGGAACCGATGAGAAGGTGATTGTTCCTCCATGACGGAGAACAATTTGCCGCGAAATGGCCAGTCCAATTCCGTTCCCCCCGGGATTAGTTGTAAAAAAGGGCATAAAAATCTGATTGGCATATTTCTCCGGAATTCCCGGACCGTTGTCCTCCACAGTAATCAGGATATGCTCCTCAGTCTTTATAACAGATAAGCGGATAATCCCGTTTCCCGAACCAGTTAACGCCTGTTGTGCATTCTTTAGCAAATTAACGATCACCTGCGAAATCAGGTTGTCATCGGCATAAAAGTGATCAACCTCCGACTGGATGACATCGAACCGAATTCCTTTTTGGATCATTTCCTGGTGGTAAAGTATCCTGAACCGCGAAAGCCAGTCGGCAACATTAATTGGTTTGATATCTGGTTCGGGGATTTTATAAAGCTTTCGGTATTTCTCAACAAACGACATCATCAGGTTACTTTGGCCTTCAATGGTCGAGGCAATTCGCCTTATCCTGTTGAAATCGACATTTTCTGTTGAAGGAGTTTCTTCTGACTCATCAGGAAGTGACTTTGTAATTGATTGAGCGAGAGAGGTGATCGGCGCAATGGAATTCATTATTTCATGCGACAGTATCCTGAAAAGATTTTGCCACGCTTCCACCTCTTTTTCATCAAGTTCGGTTTTAATATTCTGAAAGGCAAGTAAACGATACCTCTTTTCACCAAAATTGAATAGGCTCGACCTGATTTGTAATGGAATCGTATCGCCTTCGGACGAAAACTTGTAAACGATTGTTTTTCCTGGCTGAAGATTGTTGATTGATTGATAAAATGCCGGGAATCTGTTTTCAATTGTTTTCATTGAAGAGAGGTGATGAAGCCCCAGAAAACCTAGTACCGGAGGGTTCACCAGTTTTACCTGTCCGATTTCATCGTAGGCAAGCAGACCTGAAGTCGAATGGCTGATCAATTCTTCGTAAAACTGTTGTTGAAAACGATTTTGAACCCTTTCATCGCGGACAGCCTTACTTAAACGAAGCAACGACTTGCTAAGGTATGCATATCCGGGAGGAGCTGTTTTTAATTCAAGATTGATGGAAGAATCTTCGTTCATTAAACCCTCAAAGAACAACGCAATATCCTGATTTGTCCGCTGAAGAAACCTGAAAAGCCTGATCAGCAGAAATATCAAAAGCAATAACGGGAAAAAAACCAATGGTCTGTTGGGCCCAAACCAAAGGAAAGCTGTTGTGAGGGAAGTAAGTCCAATCAATACAACCTGCCAGCCTATTTTCTGAATGAAAGGTTTAGAACCCATATTTTTTTGCCTTATTGTACAAGGTTTGACGCGTGATTCCCAGTTTGATAGCTGCTGCACTCATATTTCCGCCATTTTCGGCAAGTGCCTGTTCAATCATTACCCTTTCCATATCTTCGAGTGTATTGCGCGAATCATCACGTTCAGCAGTTGGTCTGAAATGAAAATCTTCAGGTTGGAGTATCTCTGTTTCCGAAAGAATAACTGCCTTTTCCATTGCGTGGCGCAATTCGCGTACGTTGCCCGGCCAATGGTAGTGACGGAATTTTTCTTTCGCTTTTCCGCTTAAAATTAGTTTTGGTTTATGGTAATACTTTGCATAGTGATTCAGAAAGTGATTGGACAGCAGGATAATATCCTCCTCACGATCGCGCAGTGGCGGCGATTCAATTCGAATTGTGTTGACACGAAACAATAAATCTTCGCGAAAACGGCCTTCAGAAACCATCAGGTCAATGTCACAATTTGTAGCGCAAATCAGGCGGATATCAACCGAAATTGGATGATTTGCCCCAACAGGGACGACCTGCCGGTTCTCAAGACATGCCAAAAGCTTTGCCTGGAGCGGAAGGGAGAGGTTTCCAATCTCATCAAGAAAGAGCGTACTTTTATCTGCAATTTTGATTTTCCCATCTCTTGCGTTTTTAGCATCAGTGAATGCTCCCCTCACATGTCCGAAAAGTTCACTTTCAAATAACGTTTCAGTAATTGCGCCCATATCGACACCAACCATCTGTTGCGAGGCTCTTAACGATTTACTGTGAATGGCCTTCGCAATTAGCTCTTTACCGGTGCCGTTCTCTCCCGTAATTAACACATTGGCATTAGTAGGAGCAACCTTGTCAATAATTTTGAGAATTCGTTTCATGGCTGGAGAATTTCCAAGCATTTCGGCTTCTATCATCTGATCATTTGATGAAAGGCCATTCTCTCCCTTTATACGATTGATTTTTTCCTGCGAAATTTTTATGCGGGCTGCGGCCTTAATCGTTTCAAGTAAACGGACGTTGTTCCATGGTTTTAGTACAAAATCCGACGCCCCCATTTTTAATGCTTTCACGGCCAGCTCCACATCGCCAAATGCCGTCATCATAATTACCTGTATTTCCGGCTTTAATTTTTTAATCTCTCCAAGCCAGAAAATACCTTCGTTACCGGAATTGATTCCTGCAACGAAATTCATATCCAGCAGTATAACATCTATTTTTTCGGTCTGGAGAATAAATGTTAACTGTTTCGGATTCGAAAGGCAAGTAACCGATTCAAAATCGGGTTGCAGCGCCAATTCAAGCGCATTCAAAAGCGTCTTGTTGTCGTCGACAATAAGTATTCGTCCGGTTTCCATCGCTAAAAATTTGTTATCCAAAGATATGTATTGGATTTGAGCCAAACAAGCGGTTGTATAAACATTAGACCCTGTTGTTAATATTATTTACACCCGCTGTTATTGTGACATCTGTTAATGAACAGATATTTAAAGGTATAAATCCGGTGGCACGATCTTGGTAAAGTTGAAGAATGACCGGTGTGAAATTGCATCATTTCAATCACCTGACCGGACATTAATTTTCGGAAACAAAAGGCTAAAAAGATAAAGATCATGGATGGAATGGATCGGATAAGGGAAAAAAGGAGCATCTGGAAACAGAAGAAATTTTGGTTTTCTGTTATAGGGGTTCTTTTCCTTGTGTTAGTTGTCGTGATGCTACTTCGAAAAAATGTCTCAACTGTACGGATTCAGGAAGAAAAAATTTCGATTAGTACCATTTCTGAAGGTACCTTTAATGATTATATCCGCGTCATCGGGTCAGTAGAACCGATCCGGTTTATCTACCTTGATGCGGAAGAGGGTGGTCGGGTTGAAGAGATTGTGAACGAGGAAGGTGCAATGGTGAGAAAAGGGGATGTAATCATCCGTTTGACAAATTCCAACCTGAAGCTGAATATCTTGTCGACAGAGGCTAACCTTGCAGAACAGATTAACTTCCTTCGGAATACCCGGATTTCCATGGAGCAGGAGCGACTTTCGATTCAGCGACAGATACTGCAACAGGATTATGATTTAATAAAACGGAAACGGGGCTTTGAACAAAGCGAACGTTTTTATAAAAAAGATATTATTTCGAAGAACGAATATCTCGAAGCCACTGAGAGTTACGAATATGCGGCTAAAACCCGTCAAATACTTTCGGAACAGCAAAAAACAGATTCACTTTTCAGGGCGGTGCAGGTGAATCAGATGGAGTTTAACCTCGACCGGATGAAAACTAACCTTGAACTGGTAAAGGAACGATTGGAGAACCTCCAGGTAAAGGCGCCTATCGATGGACAGATTGGTCAGCTCGATGCCGAGATTGGTCAGTCGATTCCGCAAGGTCATCGCATGGGTCAGTTGAATGATATGAGTGAATTTAAGGTAACTGCTAAGATTGATGAGCATTACATCGATCGTGTGAAGAAAGGGCTTGAAGCTTCGTTTACACGTCAGGATAAAAACTATGCAATGGTGGTGAAAAAGGTCTATCCAGATGTGCGTGAAGGAACTTTCGAGATTGACATGGTTTTCAACAAGGATGTTCCGGAAAACATCAGGCCGGGGCAAACCTACCATGTTGAATTGCAACTTGGACAGCCAGAAACGGCGCTGTTGATACCACGAGGTGGTTTTTATCAGAGTACAGGCGGTCAATGGGTTTATGTTTTGACCGGTTCAGGTACTGAAGCAGTTCGCAGGCAAGTCAAAATTGGCAGGCAAAACCCGCAATTCTACGAAGTGCTTGAAGGGTTGAAATCTGGAGAGAAAGTAATCACATCGGGTTATGAAATGTTTGGAGATAACGAACGGGTAGTTTTTAAGTAGCAAGTCATTATCAGGATTTGCAGGATGAAAGAGTTTACGAAATTAAATAAATGCAATGATGAGAAAAGTTAGAAATATTTTCAGGCACCTTCTCTACCGCAGATTAACGACCTCATTTGTGTTGATCAGTTTTACAATGGCTTTTAGCTGCTGTATTTTAGTTTACCTCTTTGTTTCAGATGAGATGTCGTTCGACAAGTACAATAGAAATTTTGGGCATACTTACCGACTTAACCTTCAGTCGAAAGACAAAAGTTATACGAGTTGTTCATTTCCAGCTGTCTTCGCTGAAAAATTCACTAAAATTCCGGGGATTGAAAAGTATGCAAGGTTTCAGACTTACATGGGCGAACGATTCATTTCGATTGATAATACAACTTATACAGCAACAAGTTTCTTGTTTGCAGATCCTGAAATCCTTAATATTTTTCAATTTGATTTCGTTTTAGGCAACCCCAAAGAAGCTTTGGCAAAACCATCGAATGTTATTATCAACCAATCGACCGCTCAGAAATATTTTGGAAATACAAATCCTATGGGAAAGATTATTAAACAAGATAATCAGGAGTTTACTGTTTCTGCAGTTGTGAAAGATTTGCCTCAACAATCACATTTTACCATGAACTTCCTTGCGCCTGTACTGAGCTACCAGGCCACTAACAAAGATATGCTTTCGAAATGGTATATAAGTGCCTTTTGTTACTATTTGCTTATTCCCGATGAGGTAAACAAGAATGAAGCAGAAACCCAATTAGCCAGTCTTTTTGCCGAAGGGAATGGAGCAGACAAAAACAAGCGGGAGTTTGAGATGTACCTGGAGCCTTTAAGCGACATTCATTTGAAGTCAGTTGGCACGCGTTGGGATAACGCCATTAAAGGCGACATAAAAGTGGTATATGGGCTGGTTATAATTGCTTTACTAATTCTGGGAATTGCAATTGCCAACTACATCAATATGCTGACTGCTGATTGTCGTCGAAAAGCAAAAGAAATCAGTATTCAACGAGTGAATGGAGCTTCCGGATATACCATCCTTACCGACCAGGTTCTTGAAACGGCGGTTTTCATTCTGATGGCGTTTCTGTTTTCACTAGTGTTGACTTTTCTAATGTTGCCTATGGTTAATGGGTTAAGCAACAAATTTTTGCTGATTAATTGGTCGGTATTGACACCTGGCTTGGTATTGATTATCATATCCGTCATTTTGTCATCCATCTATCCGGTTGTATTCCTGAATTCAATAAAACCGGACGAAGCTCTTAAAAATCAGATTAGTTTACTGGAAGTCAGGGGTCTGCTAAACCAACAATGGTTAAGGGGGGTGCTGGTGACTTTTCAATTGGCCATTGCCACCCTGTTAATTTCTTCAACCATTGTGATCAATAACCAGCTTCAATTGGTGATGAAAAACAAAAATTGGTTTTGATAAAGAAAACACCTTGATCGTTTACAACCCTTACACCGAAGATATGAACGAGCGTTACAACTTGTTCAGGCAAAAACTGAGCAATTTGCCAATGATTAAAAGTATTGGTGTTGCTCAAAATGCTCCTGGCAATACCATCAATAATTTTTCGCCAGCATGGTTACCTAATCAGAGTGATCAAAAAACAGATTTAGGCCAAATTTCCGTTGATCACGATTTTCTGAAAACAGTAGGAGCAAATTTCGTGGCAGGTCGTGACTTCGACATCAATGTTTCAAGTGATAAAACGACAGGAATGATCATTAACCGATCGGCTGTTAAAGCACTCAATTTGACCGATCCCATAGGCAAAAAAATTGTTATCCAGAACAATGTCGATACACCCAACAATGAACTTGAGGTGATTGGGGTGATCGAAGACATGCAATATTTCACCTTGCGCGAAGCTTCTAAACCAATAATGTACTACATCAAGGATTGGGGCAAGTATGAAATCGCGATAAAACTGAGCAGCGGCAACTATTCTGCAACATTAAAGCAAATTGAAGCGATCTGGAACGATATCGCTCCACAATGGCCGTTCAGTTTCCAATTCATGGACGAAAGGATTAGTCTCAATTACAAATCGGAAATTAACACAGCAAAGATAATAACCGGACTTTCAGGTATTTCAATCTTTCTTTCCTTTCTTGGGATATTGGGGTTGATCTTATTTACGATTCAACAACGCACTAAAGAGATAGGTATACGCAAAGTAAATGGTGCAAAAGTTTCTGAAGTGATAGCCATGCTCAATAAAGACTTCGTAAAATGGGTAGCGATTGCATTTGTAATTGCCACACCCATTGCCTGGTGCGCGATGCACAATTGGCTCGAAAACTTTGCCTATAAAACGGAACTGAGCTGGTGGATTTTTGCCTTGGCAGGTTTGTTGACATTGGTAATTGCGATGCTGACAGTTAGCTGGCAAAGCTGGAAAGCGGCCACGAAGAATCCTGTGGAGGCGTTAAGATATGAATAATTTGAACTGTAGAACCCTTTAAATTTAAATGTAATGAACACGATCTACTTCAAAATAGCCCTTCGGAATATTAAGAGGTATTCCGTACATTCAATTCTAAATATAAGTGGCATGGCCATTGGCATTGCCTGTGCATTTTTAATATTCTTATGGATACAGGATGAATGGAGCTATGACCGACATTTCGAAAATGCCGATGATTTATATCGTGTTCTTGAAAACCAATCCTACTCCGGTGGTAAATCGTATCAGGTAGCCACCACACCCAGTCCGTTAGTTGCAGCCTTAAGAAAGGAATATCCTGAAATAATAAGGTCGTCGAGATACCTTAGTTTCCCCGGCTCTATACCCAAAGGAGATGAATTTATATCAGGAGTGCTTGCCACAGTTGATAAGGACTTTTTTGAAATGTTTGATGTCAGTTTTGTTCATGGAGATATAAAGAGCGCTTTATTAGGACCTCATGATCTTGTTATTACAGAAGAAATGGCCCGGAAATTCTTTGGCAACGAAAATCCTCTGGGCAAAACATTGACTGTATTGAAATCTTTTGTATTCAAAATCACTGGAGTTGTGCACCCTTTGCCGCAAAACAGCCACATTCAGTTTGATTTTTTACTTCCGTATGAGTTTATAAATGAATTAGGAGCAAACATCAATGATTGGGGGAATATTCAGTGTTTCTCCTATATTCAACTATACAAAGGGACTGACAGTAAAATTGTTGACAAAAAAATTCATGATTTTTTGAAGAAGGATAACAAAAGACCGGATACGGAGATTTTTCTTCAAAACATCAAAAAGATTCATTTGTATTCTTCCGGAAAATATGCAGGAGATATTAGTGGCCATGGTGATATTATCTATGTCAGGATCCTGAGCCTCATTGCTATTTTTATTCTCATTATTGCCTGCATTAACTATATGAATCTTTCCACAGCCCAGTCAGCCAGGAGGGCCAGGGAAATTGGCATACGCAAAGTGGCTGGTGCAAAAAAACGAAACATAGTTATCCAGTTTTTAGGAGAATCTGTACTGATCGTATTTGTTGCCGTTGCAATTGCTTTGATATTGGTTGAATTGCTGCTGCCCGACTTTAATAATCTTATCGGAAAGCACTTGAATGTTAACTTTCAAAGTGCCGGTTTATATATTGGCTTAATCACCATCGTATTATTCTGTGGTTTATTGGCCGGAAGTTATCCTGCGTTGTATTTATCATCTTTAAAGCCTGTGAATATCATTAATGGCATTCTTGATAAAACCACTGGGAATGCAAGATTCAGAAGAGTGCTGGTTATTTTCCAGTTTTCACTGTCAGTCTTACTTATCATATGCACGATTGTAGTTGGAAACCAGCTTAAATATATGCAAAATAAGAAACTTGGCCTTAATATAGACAACGTAGGTTATTTCCCATTCAGTATGGGTATGCAACGAGAAACTTTAAAAAGGGACCTCGGCAACAATCCGGATATAGTAAGTGTAACAATTGCCGGCCAAAATCCTTTCAGTATCAGAGATTCAGAGGGGGGGTTTAGTTGGGCAGGTAAAAAGGAAGGTGATAATGTTTTATTTCATCTTCTTGGTGTTGACGTGGAATATGCGAAAACCTTTCAGCTTAAGCTTAAGGAGGGGCGTTTCTTTTCGTCTGAATTTTCAACTGATGCTGCAGCAGTAGTTATAAATGAGAAAGCAGCTGAAATGATGAGTTTTAAGAGTCCCATCGGGGAAATACTAACGACATCTCAAGGATTGAAATTAAAAATTATTGGAGTAGTAAAAGATTTTCACTTTCAATCGTTGCATACTAAAATTGAACCGCTTATGATGCATTTGGATAATGGATTCTTTTGCTTTGTTCGAATTAAATCTGGCGATATAACTTCAACTGTTGAATCTATTAAGAAGACTTTTAAATCCTATAATCTGGCTTATCCACTGGATTTTAAATTTCTTGATGATGATTATAATAAACTGTATCAAACAGAAGAAAGGATGAGTAAGATATTTGGATTTTTCTCCTTCCTGGCTATCATCATTTCATGTCTTGGATTGATAGGATTGTCTTTATTTATGACAGAGCAAAGAACTAAGGAAATCGGCATCCGCAAAGTAAACGGAGCCCGCATTTCGGAAGTAATGGTTATGCTGAACAAAGACTTTGTCAAATGGGTGGCCATTGCATTTGTTATTGCCACACCAGTTGCGTGGTATGCCATGTACCGGTGGCTCGAAAACTTTGCTTATAAAACAGAACTCAGTTGGTGGATTTTTGCTCTGGCGGGGCTTTTGGCTTTGGGAATCGCTCTATTCACAGTTAGTTGGCAAAGCTGGAAAGCAGCAACAAGGAATCCGGTGGAAGCATTGAGGTATGAGTAAATGTCTGAATCAGGATTTGCAGGATGAAAGGATGAACAGGATTTAAATATCGGTAAAAGATGAAAAGTAAAAAGCAGATTCGAAAAGCATTAATCTGGAAAATCCTTAAATCCTGTCAATCCTGATTCAGACAGTGGAGTAAAATTTATAAAATTATTAATACCTAATATCATGATCAAAACACAGAATCTTACCAAGATTTTTCAAACGGATGAGATTGAAACCTCCGCTTTGAATGAAGTCAATTTTAACGTGGAAAAGGGCGAGTTTGTTGCCATAATGGGTCCTTCTGGTTGCGGGAAATCGACACTGCTGAACATTGTCGGATTGCTGGATAATCCTACAAGCGGGAGTTATCTGTTCAATGGGGTTGATGTCTCTCAAATGCGTGAAGGCCAGCGGACAGGATTACGCAAAGGAAACATTGGTTTTGTCTTTCAAAGCTTTAACCTGATTGACGAGCTGAATGTTTTTGAAAACGTCGAAATGCCGCTGATTTACCTCAAGATGAGCGCTTCAGAGCGCAAAGCCCGCGTGGAAGCAATTCTCGAAAGGATGAAAATCAGCCATCGCCGGAAGCATTTTCCACGTCAGCTCTCGGGTGGCCAGCAACAAAGGGTAGCCATTGCACGTGCGGTGGCTTCTAATCCGGGGTTAATTCTGGCCGATGAGCCAACTGGCAATCTCGACTCGAAAAATGGTCTCGAAGTGATGAACCTGCTCACCGAACTGAACCGCGAGGGTACGACCATTGTGATGGTGACACACTCATTGCATGATGCCGATTTTGCCCACAGGATCGTAAACCTGTTCGACGGACAGATTATCACCGAAGTGAGAAAGTAAATGGGTGAAAGAGCTTTTTAAGACAAGATTCTTTTTGTGATATGGAACCTCAAACCTTATTTGTTATACCCAATAAACACATAATATGAAAAGAATAATTGATTCGATGATTCGGAATTTTGTCCGAAAACCGACGACCAACCTGATCAATCTTTTGGGTTTGGCGGTTAGTTTATCACTGGTCATCATCCTTTCGGTTTATTCGTACAGCGAATTGACCACTGACAATTACCATAAAAATGGTGAGAGGGTATACCTGTATGCCGATATGGGCATCAAAATGCACATGCCTGGCATACTGAAAGATCAAATTGATCTGAATATACCGGAGGTCGAATCAACAGTCAGGATGGCCAATACATGGGAAACGCCTGTTTTCCAAACCGGAGAACGGGAACCGATTACTTCAGACCTCGTTTTTGCCGATGAGGATTTCTTCCGCCTTTTCACTTACCAACCGGTTGAAGGTAATCTCGAAACCTCGCTGAAAGAACCCCTGACCATTGTTCTTACCCAAACTTTGGCCAAAAAGCTTTTTGGAAACGAATCGGCAATGGGCAAAACAGTAAAACTGAACAACGATAATTTACTGACAGTTTCAGCAGTTATTCACGAGCCTGAAGCAAATTCGAGCTTAACATTTAGCGCGTTAGCTTCTATTGCAACCCGCAAAATTGTTATGCCAAATGGCGGTGAGTTTACTGATTGGGGATGGTGCAATTTCCAGACATTCGTTCTTTTGAAAGAAGGAACAAAACCCGATGAAACCGCGAAAAAGATCTTCGCTCTTTTCCCAAAAATCGAACAAGCGAACTTTTCAGGAATGAAACTTAACCCATTTACAAAAATCTACTTTTCCAAATTTGGACTTTTTGGAAGTAATTATCTGCATTGTGGCGACAAGCAAAAAGTTATGATCCTGATGTTGGTGGCGGCACTTGTATTAATGATCGCATTGGTCAATTTTATTAACATTTCTTCATCGCAATGGATGGAGAAAATCAGGCAAACAGGTGTTCTTAAAGTGATTGGCGCTACTAATTCGAACATCCTGATAAATGTACTTTCCGAAGCCTTTATCCTGTTTTTGATGTCGTTTTTTTTGGCAATCCTGATCGTTCATGCTCTATTTCCCTTCATCAGTAGCTATACCGGGATTCATTTTAATACACATTTGCTTTACCAACCTTCTTTTTTGATGGTTTCAATTGGGGGAATTTTTATTTTGAGTATGGGTTTCAGTATTATTCCTGCCTTACAAATCTCCTCCTCGAAAGCAGTTGACAACCTGAAGAAAATAGTTGTGCAGGGCTCTGAAAATTCCATTTTTCGGGGTCTTCTGGTGACTGCCCAATTTGTTATTGCAATTGTACTGATTGCCTTTACCGTATTGGTACAAAAACAGGTTAACTTTGGAAGCAGCAACCTGGGATTTTACCAGGAAAACATTATCGGAATCAAGTTAACTCCGCAGTTGAACCAGAAAAAGGATGTGCTTAAAAAAATGCTTCAGGACAAACCTACTGTTGGAAAAATCTCATTTTCTCAATACTACCCGGGAAACGGAATTTCGAACTGGAGAACTAATCAGGAAATAAATGGTGTGAAAAAGGATTTAAGTTTCGACACTTTTTGCGCCGATGCCAACTTTGGCCCAATGATCGGATTACAACTTACGCAAGGACGATTATTTTCAGAAGACCTTTCTACCGATCAGCACAAAATGATAGTGAATGAAACATTCCTTCGCGAAAATAAGATGGAAAATCCGATTGGCGCTAAATTCATGATGGGCTTTGGTATGGATGCAGGCCTTTCCGAAATAATCGGTGTCGTAAAAGATTTTCATTACACGGCAGTCAACCAGCCGATTGCATCACTGGTGATCCAAAATGAACCGAACGCATCCTATTGTCTGGTCAAGCTCCAAACCCCTGATTTCAATTCATTGCATCGAACGATTGATGAAATTAAAGCGATGTCAACTCAATTATCCCCATCCTTCCCTGTCGAAATAAACTTTTTTGATCAGGCAGTTGAAAATATGTATAAATCAGAACTCGAGTTCCGTAGAACCTTTTCGCTATTTGCCGGATGCGCTATTGTAATCTCAGACATCCTGATCTCTCGCACATTAATTTGTCGCTAATTTGTAGATCAGCCTAAGTTCTGTTCCTGGATAAATGGTTTCGGAATCGGTTAGTAATTCACATAGCTTTTCCACTGCTCGGTTACTT
>Ga0209697_10000594_pt1 | contig 59627 bp, 23 predicted proteins | sample AliMusrvi5mmetaG_FD_184115 | JGI IMG/M metagenome (GOLD analysis project Ga0209697, IMG submission 184115) | Freshwater lake bacterial and archeal communities from Alinen Mustajarvi, Finland, to study Microbial Dark Matter (Phase II) - Alinen... | ecosystem: Environmental > Aquatic > Freshwater...
TGCCCAGGGAAAGCAGCCCGAGGGCTTGTTCCTTGAATTCGGGGGTGTAACGCTGATAGGATTTCTGGCTCATGGTCGGACTTTAGCTTGTTGATTTGTCCTTGGTCCAGGAATCTGCAGCACCTCAAAGCGTCTTTCTACTCAAGAGGACTTTCATAAGTCGATGTCTGCCATGATGATTGGCGACGAAATTACCTTTTCTCTCATTTCGGGTGTTGAATTGAAAAAAGTGAAAGTGAAACTCGGAGACGGACCTGCGAGTGTAGCGAATCAATCTGGAAACAACCCAACTCGCACCAAAGAATTTCATGCACATTTATCAGAAACGGTCGCGAGCTATTTTCTGGCCCATCCAGCTGATGTGAGTTTGTCGGGTACCGCCGTGTTAGCTCCTTCTCTAATTCCTGAGGCTTTGATGAAGCGACTCCGCGCCCTTGCAAATATACCAATAGACGAGGTCGTCATGTGTGTTGATGTTGATCGGGAATGGCTCGCGAAAATAAAATTGAACGAGGCGTTTTTGGCAAAAAGTGAACCGCGCGAATTAGCAATTTTCACCTCAAAAGCAATCTATGCCAATGGGAGTTGGGCGGATCGCGAAAAGCACGGTTTTGTGGTTGTGAAAGTGAGTTATGAGACTTTCGCATCGTCAACAATTAAGTTCAATTATTCTAGGTCGCCCGAAGAAAACGGAAGCATGGAACTGAATAAAAGCACAAACTTTAGAAGTACCTCGGATGTCATTCATTTATTCCACAACGCGAGCCAGATATGCAGCATGGAAGCTGCTAATTATCTCCAATCATTGATCGTTTCAGCGAAAGCACTACCAGAAGCTGATATCCGTGCAATCAGGGGGTTTGGCTCTGTCAGATGGGACACACCTCAAGCCGAAGCTCTGGAATCACTTGCAGTTAACTTGGACGCAAATGCAAAGATAATAGACTACGCAACCAAAACATCTGACGAAATTAACAATGAGTGGGCATCGTACCCAATACTGTATCCAGGAATCAAACTGAGTTCGCCATTGTCAACAGTTCAGTATTCCGATCGGTCAGGATTGATTCGCTTGCATTTCTTCACCGGCAAACTGCAAATGGTTGAACGGTTGGTGTCGAAAGACATTCAACAGAATTCAATGGATGCACTCAACAGTATGTGTGTCAAATATGGTCCAGCTAAGCGGGAACTGCGCAAACTTTCATTCGGCAAGGATCCCAAAGAAAATGATGCGTTGGAAAATGCAAATACACGTAACCAACTTCCAGTAACTCCGAATCATAACGATGGGTATTTTCGTTTTACCTGGGAAACGGATTTTGGAAGAATTATTGCATTTTGTGGAGTTAAATCTCCCGAATTATTCAAGTATGAACATTCCCAAGTCGACACTCCTCTGTCCGCTACCATAGAATCGGCCAATGCGACAGAGCTAGTTCCCGCCGATAATGAGATCATGATTTACTCAATTGCATATCATAGTAAACTGCTATTGACGCAATTGGTGCAAAAGGAGACTGAAGAGCTGAAAATCAAGAATGATGCGGCATCAAAAAAGAAAGACGAAGAAAAAGACAAGATCAAATCCAAAACTCTCAAAGATTTGTAATCAAGCGCGTAGCCCATAAGCCGTTCACCAATCCAAGTGAAGTTTGAAGATGTGTTCGCCGGATTTCCCGGATAGGCGGGCAGGTAATCTGGAGTTTCAGTTGTAGCGGAAACGAAGGCGTTTCCATTCAAGGATAGTGAACGTCATGGGGCCCTCCTTCCACTTTGCTTCGTGATACCTTGTTGTCCGCTTAGAATTACTTCGTTATGAGACCATTTTACTTCATCCTTTTGACAAACGGTTGCGAATGTACCATCGAAGCAGATCGTTTGGAGGAAACAGATCAGCACCTTGTTTTCTTCATTTCTGTTAACGTGGCGGCCTTTTGCCAGTTCGACAAATCAATGGTCATAAGTTGTAATCTCATTCCGCCCCCCAAGGTGTTGAAAGATATTGCCGATTGCCGTCCTGTAGGGATTTACCATCCCCGCTAAGTGCCCTTAACCGATCCCATTACCTGCAAAATATCATGCCGATAGGAAATGCCGTTCAGAGAGGTTCAGTGGTTTACATCTACGACGAAAGAGGCCGCCAATTGTCAAGTGTGACGGCCGGAAATCAGAAAGGCGATGGACTGACGGGCTATACTTCATCAACTGTCAGTATTCGCAGGGGCTCACGGATATACACCTTTGACGAAAAGGGGCATCAGAAAGGCGATGTCAGTGCCCGATAGTCCGTCGAAATCGGCGCTTAGTCGGTTTACAATTTTTTGTCTTCATCTTTTGCGGCTCGCGGATCGACCTTGTCCACTGCCAACGCACTTGGGTTTTTCCTGAGAAGGTAGCCAAGACCAACGGTTGTCGGGTTGCCATTCGTCGAAACATAGTGTTGCGCCGTTACGGCAGTATCGGCATGACGAAGGAAGCGGCTGGCCGCTAAGAGATCCCCACCTTTGTAAACCAGACTACCGGCTTCTTTGCGTAGCGTGTGCAAAGGAGTTCGCGTTTTAATGTCATGAGCTCTAAGCCATGTCACGAGACGCTTGAAGGTGGCTTCTGCGCGATAGGTGGCCCAGGTGGCATTGTAACGAACCGGCTCCCCTCTGAGGACATAAGTTGCCTCTAGGTCCTGTGAACGAAGAGTTTTCAAATCCTCGGCGATTTCAGGCTCGATGAGTACTTCACCCAAGCTGGTTTCGGCTTTTGGCGCAAAATCTTCCTGCGACTCCACTCGAATCACTCTCTTTTCAAAGTCGATGCTGCTCCATCGCAGTTTATCGCACTCGTTGCGACGCAATCCGCCGAACAAGGAGAGCAGAAATGCCTTGTAAGCCTCACGATCAACGGCAGCTAGCTCGGTAGAGGCAGCGAGAGCTAGGGCTTTGACATCCATGGTGCTTTCGTAGCGCATACTTTGACGGGGAAATGGCGTGACGCCTTCAAATGGCAGTGGTGAGGGCAGGACGATCTGCTTCTCCACAAACCCCAGCAAACTCTTGGCGAAAAGACTTTTGGCAGCCCGAAGCATAGAGTTCGCTGAATTGCGGGCAGCTCGGGCTTTGGTTTCGCCACCTTTTGACCGGCGCTTCACAAAGGCCATTTTCCAGCCTTGTATTCGCTCTGGAGTCACGTTGGCTAGTGGCACCGCATCTACGGCACAAAGCCAGGCTTCACGCCCTGCTCCATTCCTGGCAAAGCGTGATGTACTTGCCTCTATGCCTTCAATGTCTGCAACGATACGACGGAAAGTCGCCACGTTATCGGACAACGTGCGAGGGCGCACCTCTGCAAGCTCAGAGACAGCACGGATCAAATCCCCGACCGTCGAGCCTTTGGCCGGCGCGGTCGTTCCAGGTCTATAATCGGCAAGCACATTCCCCCATCCCTTGTCGTGAACAAGGCGCAGATAAATCGCAGCAGCCTTGTCGGCAGCAACTTCCTTGTTCGGGGTCTTGAGTGGCACGCGATGGCGTTCTCCTCCGAAGAGAATCTGCACGCCATAATCGGTTGAGTCCTCTTTGCGCACTCTCTTCAGCCAGTGTCGCATATCGGTCTTTGGGTATTTACCGTGCAGTTTCCGTGCAGTGTTTTTGTTCCGACCTGCCTTCATCTGTTCACTTGTGTTTGCATGACTGAGCCCTGGAACGTCCTTTTTACCTTGTGTTGCGGTGTTCATATCGAAACAATAGCGCTCAAATCGAAACATTGCCACAACGGATTTGTAATCAGTAGGGCGTCGGTTCAAGTCCGACACTCGGCTCTCCCTTATAAATCAAGGGGTTCATCCCGTTTGAAGGGTGCGAGTTTGGTGGCTCGGCCTCTGCGGTGGCGAGGGTGGCCGCTCATGGCGCGTCCCTCCCAATCAGGCCTTCAATTTTGAGCACATCCGCCAGATCCACCTAGTTTGTTGACCTCGTTGCGCCGCAGGGTACCCGCATCGTGAAGGTCGTTCTGCGGCCAGGCTCGCTGGCGACTGTGATCGCTCCCCCATGGATTTCGACGCCGCTTTTGACGAGGGGGAGCCCGAGACCGCTGCCGCAGGCGGCGTCTACTTTGCGGTCCCGGCAGCGAAAGAAGTGTTCGAAGACGAACGGGATTTCCTCTGGAAGGATGCCGATCCCATTGTCAGCTACCGAGAGAATACATTGGTCGTCCGTCCAGGCTCCGCTGAGGGTGATGCTCAAACCCGGCACCTCATTCGCCAGCAGAGCATTTTCAATGAGCTGGGAAAAAATTTGCCTCCAGCACGTCTGATCGCCGTGCAGCACTCCACCGTGTTTTGGAAAGCACAAGGTGATGTCGGGCCGTTTCCTCTCGATAAGACCGGTCATGGTTTGCAGGGCTTCTTCGACACAGCCACGAACGATAAAAGGGTCAGTTCCAGGGCCGGTCCTGCTCATTCGCCGGCTGGAAATCGTCAGTAGATCGTCTTTGAGCCGCATCATGCGTCGGGTGTGCTTCTCGATTACTTTCAGACAATGGCCAAAGGAAATGGCACCCGGTCCTTTGAACCTGCCGCAGTACAGGGTCTCGACATAGCCGTGAATCAGCGACAGCGGGGTGAGCAATTCTTCGCTGGCGACCGCCACAAACTTCTCCCTCAGTTTCTCAAGTGCCAGGATGTCAGTAATCTCTCTGGTCATCACCCAGGCGGAGGTTGCGGGCCCATTTACGAACGGTGCGGCGATGGCCTGATAGGTCCGTGGGCGGCCTGTCGGATCGGCTGGAGAAGCGGGCACCTTGATCTGGGTTGTCAGTTTGCGCTGATCGTTGATCGCATTGTGCGCGAGCGCGACGACCGCCGTCAGGCCTGGATGCTCGTCCTGCCCATCGCCGGGATATCGCATGGGCTTTGGGAAAAGAATGCTGATCGCGCGATTCGCATAGGCGATGCCGCCTTCCGCATTGATGATAAGAATCCCATCAGGAAGGGCATCCAGTACCGAAGCCTGCACGCCGCCCAGCTCGATTAAGACAACGGGCAGACGCGAAGGCAGGGAGTCGCTCGTGGCAGAGTCCGGTGCGCTTTTGGGAGGGCGCTTTTTCTTGCTGTTTTCCGCATGCAGGCGGCGCTGATAGCTCGACGATTGAAGGTCCGATCCTTCACTGCATTGGGACGGCGGCGAAATGGTCACTAGCTGCTCATCATTGACCATGTCACTTCTCATATGGGGAGGCGACCAGCTGTCGGTTTAAGGCGGCAGATGACAATGGTTTCGGTGTAACGATGTTGCCTCAGAGGCGGGAGAGCGCCTGCCGAGGCCCGCCGGAGCTGACGGGACCTACAAATTGGTGATGACGTAGTCCCAGGTCCACAGCACCAGTTGCAAAGCGACGAAGGCGCAGAGGGCGTCTAGCAATCCATAACGCTTCCAGGGGAAAAGCCACTTCCACGGTGGCGGTTTGCGCCGCGATGCCTGCGGGCCGAGCTTGAGGCGGCGGCGGGCCGACAATGCCGCGACGCTACCCGCTGTCGCAGGCAGGCGCGCAGCCCTCATGCATAATTGTTGATAGGCAGCGATGGCGCCGATGAGCATGTAGAACTCCGTGTGATAGGACCGGTTGATCATCCAGCCTGAGACAATATACCCCAGCAGCAATGCAAACAGTGCGCCACGCATCCTGTCCAGTTCCGGGCTTACACCCTGATAGAGGACCATGGTGCGCAAGCCGCAGCACAGCACCGAAAGATAGAGCAGGAGCCCCGGCAGACCGAGATCGCCGCCGATCTGCACATAGGAGCTGTGTGTCGCCTTGGGAACGAGCTTGCCCTCCCATTGGATGTGCGCTGCAAATTTCCGATAGCCCTCTCCGGTGATGGTGTTGCGCGTCACACCACGCGCGATTTGCCAGGCCATGAGCCGGCCGACAACCCCTTCCTCGCTGCGCAGGTGGCCCATTTCCTGCATGCGTGGCAGCATTGACAAAACGGTGCCCCCCCCGCCCAAAGCCAGGGCAACGATGGCCATTTTCAACCACAGGGGCTTGCCCAGCAGCACGGCGAAGACAATGAGTCCAGCACCTGCGACATAGGCGCCTTTGGATTGCGTTTCCCACAGGCAGACGCAGGCCATCGCCATCGGCACGAGAGCCATGGCAACGCGAACGAAGGGTCTGCCCTTGCCACAGACGATCCCAAACCAAAGCAGCGGGAACAGCGCGATGAGAGTGTGCCCCAGAGCATTCGGGTTGTTCAGCATCCAATGGTTCAGGGCCAGCCGGCCGCCCTCCCGCTTCGTGACCGGGCCCGACTGGCTAAAATCCAGACTTGTTAGCGCGCCCAGCCCCATGATCGCCACTCCATAGAGCGACCATCGCCACCACTTGAGAAAACTCTCCAATCTCTCCTGCGAGGTGATGGAATGGAGAGTCAGGAAAAAGTACACCACAAGCGGCAGCAAATCAGCCACGACCTCGGCGGGGGCTGGTGAGGTCGTAATGATATAGCCGGCATACACCACCATGATCCATTCGTGAGGCGTACGCATGAACTGCCACGGAGCGCGCTGGGTCGATTTCCGGTTGCGGCTTATCAGGCCCAGAAAGCCAAGGGCAATGATTGGCTTGATTACGTTGAACCCGGCCATCCCTGGCACCCAGTCCTGCGGACGGATGAAGTAAAGCGTAACCAGCAAGATGACCGCTGTGAACTCCATGCAATCGAACCATCACACTGGGAGCAGAACCAGCGCATACACAGTGGTTCTCTGGGGCGATTCCGTCACCAATCCACCCAGGACATTGCGGCTCGTTTCGTGCCAACAATGTAACGATTAGAAGGGGTGCATCCACCCACGGTCGTATTATGCATCGCCATAGGATGCCCACGAAATCACTTTCCGGATACCAGTCACCGTCAGCCGCCGTGAGCCCGGCCCACCACTGCGCCATCTGTCGCTCGGCCAACGTGGAGCGGGTCCCCTATGACAATCACGAGCGCAGCCTCAACGCCGCGCAGCTGAGGCACCAGCTTGGAGCCATGCTTCATGGCGCAGGCATCACTGGTGAATGGCTGTCTCAACGACTCCTGTTTTCACCCGTTCATGACATCGTGCACTGCCTCCAATGCGGATATGGCCGCTATGAGCGTGCCTTCGCCATGGGCGAACTGGAGCGCTATTATGGACGGCGCTATTTTCTCGCCGGCGGCCTGCCTCCTGAACAGTGGGATGACTTTGGCTATATTGACCGGCACTTCAAAACGCGTGGCCAATGGGCCTTTGTTTCGCCCCATCTTGAGCTGAACTCGAAGCTCAGGATGCTAGACATCGGAGCGGCCGCCAGCCGCATGTCCCGCTTGATCAAGCGCCATCTCGGCGACCGCGTGGAGTGTTCCGTGGTGGAGCCCGGAGATGGCTGGACCGGCTACTATAGGCACCACGGCATCCGGCTCGCAGGACGCTTCTTTCCATGTGCGGATGATCAGCAGTACCACTATGTTCACACCTCGCACTGGCTTGAGCATGTGGACCGTCTGGAACCCGTTCTGCAGGGGCTTCGCGCCCGCACGATCACTGGCGGCCTCTGCTTCATCGAAGTACCCAATTGCGACAATACTTACTTTGCCCGGGCTTTTCCTGATGCTCCGCACATTCACTTCTTCACGGCTGCATCCCTGTGTCTCGCCATGCGTCACCATGGCTTTGAGACAGTCCAGGTGAGCGAGTGCGCGATGCCGAACCCCGAGTACTTCCACTTCCGGCGGCGCACTGACCGGCTGACTGCTGATGAACGCCTGCTCGTGGAGAAAACCGAGGCATCCATAGACCATGTGCCTGGCGGCAGCCTCCTGCGCGGCCTGTTCCGAGCCGTGGGCTGACCCCTTACCACCCCGATGAAACGCCTCCTTTACTTTGTTGATCTTGTGCCGCGTGTACCTGTGGGCGGCACGATCTGGCTGACAGCCCTGGCAAAGGCGCTGCGGCACAGGGGGGTGGAAATTCACGTCGTGCTCTCGGGCGATGCGTATGAAAAGTTCGTCCAGGAATTCCAAGCCAACGGCGGGAGGCTCATCATTGAACCAGCGATGCGGAACAAGTTTGATGCGCCCGCAGCGCAACGCATTCTGGAGCAGGTCCGGCCGGATGCAGTGTGCTTCATGTTTTACCCCATGCTGTCGCGCGCCGTGCTCGAGGCGGCCCGCTTCCCGTCTGTCCGCAGCGCCTACTACATCGATCAAAGCTCCAAGCCGCTTCAACAGCAATCCGGCTGGAAAAAGCTGTTTGTGGTCCTGCGCGGGCGGCTGCTGGGCAGGCGGTATGCCTCCATCATCACTGTCTCCGATTTTAAGCGCGATCGTCTTGTCCTGCGCCTGGGTTTGCCACCCGGGCGCATCCACCGGATTTACAATGGTGTGGAGACCGTCAACTATGACCGCCTGCCCGCCGGCATACAGGAAGACGCACCCTTGCTCTATGTCGGGCAGATTGCGGACTTCAAGGGCGTGCCCGCTCTCCTCGCGGCATACCGGCAGCTCTGTCGAAGCACGCCAAAGGCGCCCAACCTTCACCTCGCCGGCAATGGTCCCATGCGCGTTCAACTCGAAAAACAGGTGCAGGAGTGGGGGCTCGCGGATCGCATTCTCTTCCTCGGGCAGCGCGGCGATGTGCCCGAACTGATGATGGCCGCGCGCCTGATCCTCATTCCCAGCGAGTGGGATGAAGCCTGCGCCTTCGTTGCCATCGAGGCGATGCTGGCCGGCAGGCCGGTCATTGCCTCCGACGCAGGATCGCTGGCCGAGCTGCTTGGAGACAACGGTATCGTACACCGTGCCGGGGACATTGCCGGGCTCGCCCAAAAGATGGGACACGCGTTGATGGCTGAAAACCGGGCTTCAGTCGAAGCTCGTGCAACGGCCCTCCGGCAGCGAGCCCTCACGCTTTTCACCCTGGACAGGATGGTGGCTGGATACACGGACTTGTTTGCCGGAGCTCTTGGCAGTTAGTTTGCCGTTGGGCGAACAAGCCACAGCGGCTCATTCACGCACCAGCCGGTCCATCACGAGGCCGGCAATCTCAACCTGGTGATCGATGTGATAGCGGGCGATTGACTCCGCATTTTGCTCGGTGAGACCCCAGCGATGTTGTTCCCACTGATCCAGGAGACGACGCAACTGGCCGGTGATTGCCACCACGTCATCTGGCGGCACCACAGGGAGGCCGCAGTCCTTCATCAAATCCGCCGTGTCGCTGTCGTCCATCGCGAGCCCCAGAATGGGTTTGCCGAATGCGAAGTACTCAAACAGTTTTGTTGGCATGGCGGTGCCGTCATAGGGTACGACCAGCATCACATCCGCCGCCGCGACTCGTTGCTGGGCGTCGGCGAAGGGAATGATTGATTCAAGCGACACCAGGTCGGCAATGCCAAGCCGATTTACAAGTGCCTGATGGCCGACCGTCTCAGGCCCGACGCAACTGAGTTTGAATCTTCCGCACAGGGAGCGTTCGCCATGAAGGGCGGCGATCGCCGCAAACAAGCCCTGCGGCCCGCTGATGCCCGGATAGAACGCGCCCGCATGGACCATGCGCATTTCACCGCCGCCCTGGCGGCGTGAGTTGCGCAGGCGGGCGGGCAGCGATTCATAGCCGTGGCGGATCAGCGTGGCCTTGGCGCGCACGCCCGCATCATAATGGGACAGGGTCTTGTCAGCTGCTCGCTTTGATACAAAAAGCAAAGCATCGGCCGCGGCCACTTCCCGGCCTTCCAAAGCCTCAATGACACGCCACTGGCGGGATGTATAGTGATCGCGATAGGGCAAGGCGGCCCACAAATCGCTGAAGTGCGCGATCCATGGAACTTGGAATTCCTTCTTCAATTGCATCGCCACCATGGCGCTCACATGCTTGGGCTGGCGGGAGTAAACAAGGTCCGGTTTGTTCTTCACCATCCACGGCCGGATGCGATGCATCGCAGTGAATCGCCAGCTTCCGTGGATGTCCGGGACCCCCGCCTTTGCCAGTAATCGGAACAAGGCTGATCCCAGGTGTGGAAACTTGGCCAGCCAGGCGTCGGGGCTGGGGGTGCGTATGATTTCCATGTCTGCAGGCAGGCCCTCCAGAAGGCCTGGATCAGCCTTCAGTTTCCAGTGGCTGGCGGTGGTTGTGAGCACGGTCACTTTCCAGCCTCGTCGATGAATCGCCAGCGCCCACATGCGCATGAGCACCGAGTCCGGTCCAAGAATGGGCGGAAAATTATGCGATACTATCAGCACGTGAGGCTTCGCTTTGGAGGCACTGTTCATAAACGAAAAGAGCGGGCAAGATGCAGCTGCCACCAGTGTCTGGAAACTTACCTTTTCGTCACACCAACATGTTTGCTGCATTTGCGAAACCACGCCATGGGAACGCTCCCCATGTGATGTCGTTATGAGCATGTCACATGCACGGTTCGCTCTTCGTTTCCGTGTCGCCCACCTTATCAGCCATTGTCACACCACCGCCGCGTGAGCCTTCTTTCCCAACTGGCCCTTCGTGCCATTGCACTCACGCCCTACAGGCTCGTTCATCATGCAAACTTGGCGCGCATGCGAAAGGGCGTCCACTATCAGGCCAGTCCGGATGCCTTCATCGAGCACCTGCGGCAGGTCCTGCACAAAGGGTGCATCGATTGCGTGTTCGACGTGGGCGGCAACGATGGTGCCTTTGCCCATACGCTGCGCAATGAAGTGAAATACCGAGGTCTCATCATTTCCTTTGAACCGCTGCGCAGCAAGCACACCCTTCTGGCCCGGCAGGCGGCCCACGATCCCTTATGGATCATCCAGCCCTGCGCGCTTGGAGCGGCGGAGGGGCGGGCCGTGCTGAACATCATGGACAGCGATGTGTTCAGCTCATTTCTCCATCCTGATCACAGCCATGTGGGCAAGTATCGCGACTCGAACCGGATCATCGACAAAGAAGAAGTCACGGTGCGCACCCTGGCCAATGTTTACGCCGAGATGGCTGCAATGCACAACATGCGTAGATGCTACCTGAAAATAGACACCCAGGGATTTGATCTCGAGGTTTTTCGTGGTGCGCTGCCAATCATTGAGCGCGTGCCGGCCATGCAGACGGAGCTGTCATTCCTCCCTATCTACCACGGCGCACCACGCTGGCAGGATGGCTTGCGCGAGCTGGCCGAACACGGCTACGAACCATCGTGGTTCGCGCCCGTTTGCTTCGACGAGCCGCTGCGCATCATTGAGTCAGATTGCATTCTTACCCATCCAGCGAGGATGACGGCTTGACGCACGCCAGTGCAACGCTTTGAAACACCCGGCGGCTTAGCTTGCGGCAAATCTGGGGGGGCAACAGGCCAAGCATGGATTCGAGCCCATCGTTGACGGCGTTGGACCAGCGTGATTGCATCGGCCGCGCCCGCCGGTAGGCGAAACACCGCTCAAACCCTTGCTTTGCCGCCACCTGGCGCAGCTCGCGATAGGTCCACTCCTGCATGTGCAAGCACACCAACGCGTGACCGAAAAAACCCGCTACATCGTGCGGCCCGGAGTATCGGTGTGGCGTGTCGAAGACATAGACGCCACCGGGCCTGAGCACCCGTGCGACCAGAGAAAAATGCAATTCCACATCCTCCGGATGCAGGTGTTCCAGGAATTGGTAGCTGAAAGCCACATCCACTGATCCATCCGCCACTGGAAGGTCATATCCATCATAGACCAGATGTTCAAAATTGGCCGGTGCGACATCGGTGGGCGAGCGTTGGTCTGAGATGTCAGCGCCGACCACCTTGCCGACCCGTGGCGCGGCAGCGAATGACAAGCGGCAATCGCCCGGGGCAAATTCCAGCATCACCTTGTCCGGCCCGAGGTAGTCGCGCAGCAAGTTGAGCTGAGTACGCACCGAGCGCTCACTACGCTCCTGTGTCTCCCGGCGCTTCAGCCTTCCATGATCGGGCACGCGTTCAAACAGTTCTGCATACAGGGTCTTGAAGAGCTCTGTTCGACCCCTGCGGTCGGAGCCGCGCAGCCTCGCGGCCAAATCCCGCTCCACGTCATACTGATGCAACAAGCTGGCATGGGTGCGGCCATGGCGGGACTTCGAACTCATGTTGGCGGCATCTTGCCTTGGGCCAAGACCTGGGCCGGAGGTGCAGTTGCGACGGCTTTGGCGCCTGTTGCATGTGCCCCGTCTACTGCAGCATTGTCCGAATGTGCTGCCGAAGGCTGGTTGGCTGGAATTGCGGAGGCCGCTACCGGCATGGGCTTCAACAATTTCGCAGACAGATAGTCTTTTTTGACGACGGCTGCCGAAGTAAGGGTGAACAGCACTAACGCTGCGATCATCAGCAGAGTCTCAACAAGGGTGAAGGCGCGTCGGGTGTACATAGGGTGGCTCCTGCTTCGGGTTGCTTCCCATCCTTTAACATATGTCAGGACCTGTCGCTCATGGTGAATTGTAAAGGTTTTGTCACACGCTGGAGGGCGGACAAGAGCCAATGCAAAGGTATTGACACATTGGCTCTGTTGCCAAACTCAAGCGGGCGTTTTAGACAAGCATCGGCTGAGCTACAGAAGGTTCACTTCTGGAATGCCGGCCTCACCTTATGCTTCATGTTATCATCAATTTGCTGACGCTCAAGGCACTGAGCACTCCGGTCGAGATCTATGCAGGACTTGGCTTCGTGTGGCTGCTGATGCTGACGGCGGGACTGGCAAGCGTGGTCAGCCGCAACAGTTCAGGCTGGCTCAAGGTGCTCTGGTTCATTCTACTCATCGGGCTGCCTGTGGCAGGCATGATGCTGTATTGCCTCTATTGTCTGTGGGCGGCGGACTATGACTTCTTGAAAGTGTTTGGTTTGGGCGGCAGACGCAGGCCGGATAAGGGGCTCCCGAAACGGTCCGTCAGACGGGTGAAGAGCCAGCCATGACGCTCACCAATATCTGCCTCTTCACCATGGTCATTTGCCTTGTTTGGTTGCTGGAAGAAGTGGCGCACGCGGAAGATCGGGCCTTTAAGACGCCCCGGGAATACCTGGCTGAGCCAAAGGATCCAGAGCCAGATTACATACCAACGGAAGAGGGCAGCCTGATGCATTCTGATCTCGTCTCAACGGGCGTTTCCGACGATTCGGAATCATTGCTGGCGCCCGATGTTGAGTATGACGAGGCGAGATTGCAGGCAATCCCCCGTCGCCACTCTCTGGCGGATTTCGTCGGAGCATCCTCGGAAGGAATGAACATGCTGCTTACGCCAATGATTCCAAACGAAGCCGTTTGGAAAGAGCAGGTCGGCGAAGGTGTCGCGCGGGAGGAACTGCACATCGGGCTGCCCGTTACTGACTCCAGGCACGCTGGGGGAGACATCGGCAGTTTGGGACCGCTCGGAGTGGACATTTATTCCATGTCTACCATGGCGCTCTATTCAAACCTCACCGGTCCATATGCGCGAGTTGCGCCCCCTGATGGTTTCATCGCGGCCATCAGCCTCAAGGCTGCGGTTTTACTGCAGCTGAGCGACACGGCGTATTTGAGGGTGCGCGCTACTGTTTACTATCTGCCAGTCGAAAACAAAGCCGGCTTCTACTTCGGTAGTAGTGACACTTCCATGGCCAACTTTAGCTACATCGCCGACATTGGCCGCTGGACAATTCAAGCGGGGGACAGATTCAGTGTGTTTCACCCGCTGAGCCTGCTGCTTGAAGAGTATGAGGTGGATGAGATTGCAGTGTCGGGACGCTATCGATTTGGCCGGGCTGACACGCTGCGCAACCTCCCGTTCACGGCGGAGGATGTTTATTTTCACAACATCGCCAGCATCAACGCTAGCACCTGGCTGGATGACAATTTAAAGCTCCGCTTGCAGGCTGGCCAGACGGATGTTTGGAATGCTGCTGGTTTCATGCACACTGCGCAGGTGGAGCATGCCGGTGCCGGCCTTTTCTATGATTCCACGGAGGTATGGTTCATGCCCTGGATCACTTATGACTGCTATGACATGGTCACATCAAATTTGATTACGCAGGACTTGGTAGCGGGTGCCGTTTTGCCATTTTCTCACACGCTTCAGGCCTATGCGCGTAGCGGCTATCTATGGTCTGAGGGTGACGGCGGCGCGAGCCGTCAGCGTTTTCTATGGGAACTGGGCATGGTGCACCGGATTAATGATAGCCTGTCTCACTCGGTCTTCGGGGGCTACAATTACTCGGTCACCGATTTTGGCGACGGATTCATTGGCAGCTATGCACGATACACCATCCACTACAGAGAGCCCGGGTCACCGTGGACGCTAACCGTCTTCGGACAGGAGGACAGCAATGACATGTCCAAGCAGAAATACCTCGTCTACGGAGGCTCGGTAGCGCTGGCGCTTTCCGCTTCGACGACTGTCTCCGTGTCAGGCTCAACCCTGCGTGCGCGCAATTCTTCCACACAGCTGATGACTGACGGCTGCGTGGCCCGCATCGCTCTGACAGATCGGCTGACTCCCACGCTCTCCGCGACGCTGAGCTGCCAGTTCACCCACTACAACGCACCTGGGACGGCCTCTGACTTCGACGAAGAAATGCTGATGTTCACCCTCACCAAAAGTTTCTGATCGAATTGATGACCATGAACACACCAATCCACCTTGCAGCACGGTTTACCGCCGTCATCTGCCTCGTTGCTGAGCTGGCGGCATGCCATGGTACGCCTCTTCCAGGCGGTGCCGTGCCAGCCCCTTTGGCGGCGTCCCCATCGCCCGCCCGGCCACGCTCTTCGATGGTGGCGGTGGGGGATACGCTGAATGTGGTCGTACTTGAAGACCCCAGCCTGAATGGAGAGCTGCCGGTGCTTGAGTCAGGCAACATCATCTTGCCCAAACTTGGACGCGTCCACGCGGCGGGCAGCACCCTGGCCGAAGTACAAAACTTCGTGCGTGAACGGGTTCAGTCCGATCAGATCAAAAAGGCAACGGTGATCGTTGAGCGCGTGCGCCGGTCAGAGCAAGCGGCGTTTTCTGAAACGCCGAAGATGCTGGTATTCATCACCGGAGCCGTCGCGCGGCCAGGTCAGCATCGGATCGCAGTGCAAAACCAGGGTGGACTCACGGTTTTCGAAGCTCTCTTGATTGCCGGCGGTCCCACCCAGTTTGCCGACCAGCGACGCTCCTATATCCTGCGCAAATCGGGTGATGGCCAGCGCTTCCGAATTCCAGTCGATCTGCGTGCCGTGTCGATGGGAGAAGCCCGCGATCCGCAACTCCAGGAAAGCGATGTCATCTTTGTCCCCGGACGCCGGTTCGGACTTTAGTCACCCCCACTCTCAGCGTCTGCATGTCCCCCCTCCCCCCTCCCTTTGAGCCGGAACCCGGCATTGATGCTTCGGTACCACTGTACTCGGCGCTGCGCTATCTTTCGCATTTCCGGCTGATGCTGGTCTGCGCCGCTATCGGTGTTCTCTGCGGGCTGATCTATTTCGCCTTTGGGGTACCAGTGTATTACTCCCGTTCCCTGGTGAGGGTGACGGTTTTGGCGCTGCCTGTGGACAGTGACAGCGGCAAGGTCGACGGCACTGCCCCAGGATCGCTGGCTGCACGCACTTTTGCCTTGCGGGCCTTTCAACAGCAATTGCTGTCTGACTTTATGCAGATGCGCGTCGCGCAGAAGCTGGGTGTTGCCAGCCCGGGCGACAGCGCTGAATCCATCCGGCAATCCGCACTTCAGAAAGTGGAGATCAGCTTCATCGACAGCGATCACCTCGAGATCGGTGTGTTTTCCCCCGTTGCGCACGTTGTCCGCGAGTATGCAAAGACGCTCATTACGGAATACGAGAGCGCCGAGAGGGAGATCCGGCAGTCGTTTCGTCAAACCGCGCTGGACGCCTATTTGCGTGAGCTTGACCAGTACCGGGTGAAGCTCGATGAGCATCTGAAGCGGCGCATGGACTTTGAGCAATCCACCTCCCTCGCGCAGGTCTTCATCCAGCAGAACAGCCTGACACAGGTCCCCAAAGACATTGTACTCGCCAAGGATCGCCTGGCCAGGATGCATGAAACCCGCGATTATCTGCTGGCCCATGGCGAGGGCATGGACACGACAGCAAAAATATCGCTGCTCAATTCCATGCACAACGAGAAGCCCGTGGAAGTCGGGAGTGTGGTGCGCGACCCCGGTTCAGGTGCCATTGAGACGGCTCCGCCGCAGGGAGTGAAGCCTCTGGATGTGGTCGTTTCACCAGAAATGGTGGAAAGTTTGCAGCCATGGCGCGAGCTGGCTAAAAAGCAGCGCCAGCTGCAGCAGGAACTTCATCGCAGCGAAGCCGTTTATCAGCCTGGGCATGCGGTGATGAAGAATCTCGGGATCGAGCTGTCCGCCGTGGAGGATAAGCTCAAAGCCGAACTCGACGTTGCCAGCCAGCGCTTCGCATTGGAGTTCACCCAGCTCGAAGACAAGCTCAAATCGCTGGAGGCAAAAATGCCCGAGTATCATGAGGTAACCTCCAAGTACGAGAGGTTCCGGCAGGACTACGACGTCATGGAAAAAGGCCAGATCGACTGGAACAAAGCCCATGCGCAGATGGCATTGAATGTGGCAAAGCTTCAGTTCGGCGCGGACAAGGAGCGCCTGCACCTGGATTTCGCGGGCATGGTATCGCTGCGCGATGAGAACCCCGTGTCACCCAACAAAATGAAGCTGACGGTGATTGCCGTCGCCATGGGGCTCATGCTGGGGGTGGGCATACCCACGGGGCTCATGTTTGTGGATACGACTGCCAGCCACCTGCATCAATTGGAGAGCAAGACCGGGTTGAAAGGCATTGGAGTGGTACCTTTGACAAAGTCGGAGATGCTGGAGGACATCTTCCACGTGCCCTCCCCGGAGGTGAAGCCGCCGAGCTTCGTGCTGGAAACCTATCGCATCATTCGCAATTATATATGCACCCATCCCGGCAAGCATGATCAGTCACAAGTAATCATGGTCACGAGTGCCAGGCCGGGTGAAGGAAAAACCTTGCTTGCGGCGAATCTGGCCTGGGCCTTCCATACCATGGGCGACAGGACTCTGCTGGTGGATTGTGATCTGCGCAGGGGCCGTATTGCGGTTCTCGCCCGGATGGCAAATGCAACCGGCATGTCGCGCCTGCTCACTGGCGCGGCAGGCGAACCGGAAGCGATTGTCAACACCGGCTTCGCCGCTCTGGATGTGATCCCGTGCGGCCCCGTTATCCCGGGGGCGACGGAGCTGCTGTGCCATAAGAAGTTCGAAGCCCTGGTCGCTGGCTGGCGTACGCGCTATGACCGGATCATAATCGATACGCCGCCGGTGCTCGGCCTCGGCGAAACATCGGCCCTTCAGCGCGTTGCCGATGGTGTCATCGTCGTGGTGCGCGCCCACAGAACCTCGACCAAAGATGTGGCGGAAGCCACTGAAATGCTGCGCACTTCGGGAGCACACCTTTATGGCTTGGTTCTCAATGGCGTGGATATGGATAAGATGGCCAACTATTACAACTACTACTACTATTCATCGGATTACTATGACTCAATGGAAGCCGTCAAACCCGGTTGAGCAGCATCCGAATGGCATCTCAACTCATTCGTTGGATGCCGTGTTACAGGGACGACACGTGATGGCTTTACCGGCACGGTTCTGCGATCTCCAAGCCAAAGGACACTTTCAAGAGCAGTTATAATGATAAGCAGAATATGTTCTCAGTTGCCAAAGGGGGTGCTGGATAATGAGCACTTTTCACGATTGTTCCCCGCATGGACGCCGGAGGACATATTGAACAAAACGGGCATCCGTCAGCGCAGCATCGCGGCCCCGGACGAGTGCGCGTCGGATATGGCATGCCAGGCTGCTGAGCGCTTGATGGAGGGGCATGCCGCCGCTGTCGACTCCCTCATTTTTTGCAGCCAATCGCAGGACTATCGACTGCCTGCGACTGCCTGCCTGATTCATGAACGCCTGGGTTTGTCCTCCCACTGTGGTGCGATTGACATTGGCCAGGGATGCTCAGGCTACATCTACGGCCTGTCGCTGGCCTGCGGGCTCATCCAGTCCGCACAAGCGGCGAACGTCCTGCTCCTCAACGCGGATACCTACACGCGGTTCCTGGCGCCTGACGACCGGTCAACCAGGGCGATTTTTGGCGATGGTGCCGCGGCTACGCTGCTGTCATCAACGAGCGCTTCTCGTCTATCCGGCTTTACCTTTGGCACGGACGGCAAAGGCGCGGAATACCTCATGTTGAAGGCTGGCGGATGCCGCCACCCCGAGGCCGATGCTGATCCGTACATTCGAATGAACGGGCCCGAAGTCTTCAGCTTCACCCTTCGAGTGGTGCCCGATTTGGTGGAGGCGGTCCTCCAGAAGTCTGCGCTCGCCTTGGATGACGTGGACCTTTTCGTATTTCACCAGGCCAACTTGTTCATGCTGGAGCACCTGAGGAAAAAGCTGGGCATCCCAAGTTACAAGTTTTTCACCCATCTTGAGGAGTGTGGCAACACAATCTCGGCTAGCATCCCCATAGCTTTGGAGGCCGCGATCTCCAGTGGCCGTCTTCACCCCGGGCAGAAAGTACTGCTGGCCGGATTCGGGGTGGGATGGTCCTGGGGAGGCTGCCTGTTGGAGTGGCTGCCTTGATTTATTAACCGTCAAATTGTTAAATGCCATGAAACGATCCGATTTATTGTCCAAGCTTGCCGAAGCACTCCACGAGTCTTCGGTTTCCATCTGTGAGTCCACCCGCCTCGCTTCCTTGGTGATGTGGGATTCGATGAAGCAGCTTGAAGTGGTGATGATTCTGGATTCGGCACTCGGCATCCAGGCCCCCATGGGCGCCCTTGCGCACTGCCGTACCGTTGGTGATCTCGTGGCCATTGCCAGTCACAAGCTTAACTAAGGCAACTTGATGGGCACGGTTTCCGCCACTATTCCAAAAGAGCAAGAAGCCGTTGGCTGGTTGGGCACCGTCTCACCCATCACTCTCGAAGAAGAAGAGGCCGTCGCTCGGTTCTATGCGGGATTCGAGCATGAAGCCCGGCCGGTGGAGTTTTGGCGGCACCGCCTGCGCCTGTGGTGGCGGGACAATCCGGCGTTTTGCGAGGACTGGCCTCTCGGGATGAAGATGACCGCCGGAGGCAGAATCGTGGGTGTGATCGCCGCGATCCCCACGCGCCTATGGCTTGCTGGCAGGGAGACTACTGCAGCCTCTCTCACCACGTGGCGGGTGGAGAAGAGTCATCGCTCCGGGAGCATCGGCATGTTTGAGGCGGTTCTTGCTGTACACGCCCTTCGCGTGGTGATTGACGGTACGCCCACACCCTCCGTGGTCCCTATTCTCAATCGTTTTGGGTTTGAGCACCCGCGCAAGCACTTCGCCTCCACACGCTTTGTTTGCAACTGGTGGCGAATGTTCAAACGCAGCTATGGTGGCAGGCAGGTGGCATTGACCTCGTCCTGCATTTATCTTGACGCCCGGCTGGCGGCTGCTGGTGAAGTGGACTCATTGGTGGATGACCTCTGGGCCCGCACCCGGTCCCAGTTTGACATGGTCGCAGTCAGGGACAGCGCCTACCTGGGCTGGTATTGCCGTGAAGGGCGGTCGCCGGGTCGGTTTGGCGTGGTCGTCACCGATCATGCGGGCAGGGCCACCGCGGTGGCGATAGGTCTGGACATGGGCGGAGGCGTGGCGTGGCTGGTGGATGTGTGGTGCGACTTCAATCATTCCGCCGCCGCTGCTGAAGTCATCGCCAGATCACGCTGGCACGCGAGCCGTTTGGGATTTCATTCCTTGTGCGTGCCCCATTATGATCCAGCGGTGGCGGCTGTCTGCGGAGCGATCCGAGGCGGCGACATTCCTGCGAGTGTTTTCTTCAAATCCCCCCACCGCCGGAATAAATCCCACCGTTCCTACTGGTCAGCTGCCACGGGAGATTTTGGTGTGTAAGCACATCAAGAATGAATCATCTTGCACCCGGGATCGCGGATAGATTCCTCTCGGCAACGCGCCGACTCTGGCAGCGCCCCATGATTCTGTTTTTCCACGGGGTGAATACCGGGATTGACGATCCGCGGGTGCAAATGCTGCACATGGATCGGGTGCGGTTTGTCGGTTTCATGAAATCGCTGCGGCGGCATCATCGCGTCATCAGCGTTGATGAGCTGGCAGATTGCCTCGAGTCGGGCTCACAGCCTCCGATGGACGCCGTGGTGCTGACGTTTGATGATGGCTACCTCAACAATCTCACCATTGTCGCGCCGATCATGCAGTCTCTGGGTTTGCCATGGAGTGTCTTTGTGAGCAGCCGTCACATCAGCGAATCCCTGCGCTTCCCTTCCTACATCGCACGCGTGGCGATCTACTACACGGAAAAGGCGGAGGCTTCCCTGCCGGGCCTGCCGAAAACCATTTCGCTGAGGACACCGGCGGCCCGGGACGATGCGTGTCGGGCCGTCTCCGCTCTGCTGAAGACCACTTCGCTCAGCGAGGTGGAGAGAATGCGAGAGGCACTCCATTCCCTGCTGCCGGAGCAGCGCTGGAGCGAACTGAATGAGCGGTTCTTAAGCGATCAAGTGATGACCTGGGACCAAGTACGGCAGCTCAGCAGGGCGGGCGCACGGATTGGGGCGCACTGTCATGACCATGCCGTCCTGCACGAAGCCCAGGGTGATGACGAGGTTTGGCGGCAGGTGAGGCTCTCGAAAGCGCTCATTGAGCAGCAGGTGGGGGAGTGTCGCCATTTTGTCTATCCCAATGGCAAATGGAGCGACATCTGCCCTGCCGCCCTTGTTGCGCTGCGCCAGACAGATTTTCGCACGGCAATGACCACTGTTCCAGGCTTCATCAATCATTCCAGCATGCCGCTATTGTTACCGCGGTTCTCGTTCGAGACGATTGAGCAATTGAGGCGTGGATGCGCGCGGGCCCGCTTTGCCGAAATTACCGGACAGCGCCTGCCAGCTGTATCCATGCTGCGGTGAGCCAGCCTGCGAACGCACGGATTGGCGTGGCTGGTGGAGGTGTGTTGTGATTTCAACCGTGTCTGTGTGACAGACCCGATGTTTGACCACTCCTTTTAAGGCGTCGCTAGTGAGGGTCCCCAAAACGGAGCCTCCGTGTTTGCCTGCCATGACGACCGCCCCAAACCTTTCCTTGCTCCTCTGCCTGACCGTGGCTGCGGTCTTCAGCTCGATCGCCGCGAATCCCGCGGACTCAAATGGCACCGCTGAGCCCGTATCAGACATTCAGGAGACGCTGACCTGGAGCACATTGAACTTCAGGGCAGGAACAGCGGGCAATGTTTTTGAGACCTACGGGGACGTCTTTGCACCGATATGGCAAAACGAACGAGCGGTGCTTTTCCTCCAGCCCTACTCGCGAAATGCCATCGCGGCTGACACGGACGCAGGGACCGGGCTCGGCCTGCGCGCGCTGATCACAGAGGACTGGGCAGTGGGGATCAACACGTTTTATGATCACACCTGGTTCCGCGGCGACCACATTTTCGATGTCAACCAGTTCGGTGCTGGCGTGGAAGTGATTGGTACCTGGCTCGATTTCCGCGCCAATTACTACCTGCCACAAACCGGCGGCCATGTGATTGGTACCGAACGCATCGGCGAGGAGGTCTTGGGGCTGGGTGATCCTTATGGCCTGCAGCATCGCATCGTTCGGGACGTGCGGCTGCTGGGCATCAACCGTGAACGGGTTGTTGCCGCCGGCCAGGGTTGGGATGCCGAGGTGGGCACCCTGGTGCCGTGGCTCGACCGGTGCCTGGAGACCCGGGCTTACGTCGGCGGCTACGGCTATAACAACACGGCAGGTCCGGATATCACGGGATTCAAAGCCAGGGCGGAAGCAAGGCTGACTCGCTGGCTCTATGCCGATGCCGGATGGATTGAAAACAAGGCAGTCTCAGGAGGTACTTGGTTTGCCGGCCTCCGAATCAGCCTGCCCCTTGGCAGGACTCGCCCCGCCCTGCCGGTATCAAGTCCGCTGATGTCGAGCTTGGGCTATGAAAGTGTGGCCCGCCGTGCCCGGGACCGCATGAACGAAAGCGTGGAGCGCAACAGTCAGGCGGTCCTTGCCACCCACACCATCCGGACAGCCAAGCAGGTGCTGGTGGAGCGCAGCACCGTCACGCTGCACGACGATATCGTGTTTGTGGACAGCAAGCTGGGCACGGCTTCCGGATTTGGCACCTTTGAGCACCCGCTTAGCACGATCCAGGGCGGCGTGAACCGAAGCGCCAGCCTGTACGAGGATCATGGCACCGTGTTCGTACAAGGCCGGTCGTCAGGCTACCAGGAAGGCGTTGCGATTAGCCATGGTGTGCAGTTGTATGGCAGCGGTTATGGATTGCCGGTGACGTCAGCCCTCGGCGGTGCCTTCGCTTTTCAGGGGCGAACAACGACCACGCCCCTCGTCATTGGCGGATTTCTGGCCCACGACATCGCCAGCCCTGTGCGTATCGCCGGCTTTGATCTCACCGGGAGCCTGACAAGCGGCTGGATCTCCGCTTCCGGGAGGTCTGCGGCGGAGACCAGCATCTTTCTGGAAAATGTATATCACGCCATAGTGGACCATAACAACGTTTACGGCAGCGCCAGCTCGACGGCCGGGATCTATGTGGAAACCAACGGCAACCATCAAAGCACGGTGCTGATCAGCCAGAACAACATCCATGACAACCCCGGCCAGCCAACGCTGGGTCTCCAAGGCGTGGTGCTCGTGGCCAACAACGCGTCCGTCCTCAACGCGAAGCTCACGGCCAATACGATTGCGCGCAACGGAAACTATGGGGCGGTGCTTGCGACCTTTGATTCCGCAACGATCAACGCCACCCTGAGCGGCAACACCATCAGCTTCAACAGTTCTGACCAGATCGTGGGGCTCAACTTTGGGACAGCGTTGAACTTCATCAGCGCAGGCACGCTGAGCAACGCCGTTTTGGAACCGTCCGGCGCCAGTTCTCTGTACAAGTCCTATTCCGCGGGCCCGACTGGTTTCATCTTCATCAACGGAGTTCACGAGCCAGCAGACTCTGATCTACCGTGACATCTGGTGCGAGGTATTTCACACCACTCTTATGTCACTCGGCATCCACCTATCTGGCAGAGTAGGTATATTGGACGAAAACCGTCTGTGAACATTCTGTTTCATTGGACCGTAGCGCTGCTCTAACATGGCTCTGTAACGCCCATTCCATAAGGATTCGTGGCACATGTCATGATTTGGTGGCGGAGCCTCAGACCAAACTGCGGTGGGGCAGCAGTGTAACACAGCATGAGTGGTCAGGCACGTGGCTCCGCGTCCATGAATGGCCGCGGCAGAACAAACCTCCCTGTTCTTCCAACACAACATAACCATCGAAACCGACCACTCATGAAATCAGCTAAGTCACTTCTGGCATTTGTTGCCATCTTTGGAGCCGCCACGTCGGCTTTTGCCACGGAGCCTTCCACCACTGCCACCATCGTTCGCATTGTCGGCTCCACCGCGTTCCGCCAACAGACTCATGATGCGATCATCGCCATCTACGACGCGGCGCCAGTCGCAGCTTACAGTGGCTCCAACCTTTCAGGCTGTAACCAAAGCTTCTTCTATGGCCAGGTGAGCAGCGCCCCGGTGATCATTGAAACGTCATGGAGCGGCTCTGCTGGCGGTGTCCAAGTGGTTGCGGGCGGTCTTACCGCCAACTTCCTCGCCGACAACCTTGCGGATTCGACCATCAACCTTGCGACTGCGTCCTCCCTTAGTGGCAGCGGTTCTGCCGCTATCGCCACTGGCGGTGCCTCGCTCAGTGCTGGCACCAACTCCCATGTGGCTGACGTCACCATGACCGACGTCTTCCAGTCCGCCACCCCCTTCAGAAGCCCCACGCTGCATGACACCACAGTCGGCATCGTCCCCTTCAAGTGGGTTGCCAGCCGCGGTTCCAACGTCGTCACCCTGGCTGCGGACACCACTTCCGGTTCGCCGGTTTTGGCGAACATCAGCAGCACCGCCAGTCTTGCCGTGGGCATGACCGTGTCCAGCGCCAACCTGCCCGCCACTCTGGTGCACATCATCAGCGTTGACAGCGAAAGCCAGGTCACCCTGTCCGGCAATGCTACAGGGACCGCTACCGCCGCGATCACGATTTTCGTGACTCCTTGCCCGATCAATAACGTGAGCCCGCAGAATGCCCAGGCCCTCTATGGCAGCGGCACGGCCGCCCTGTCCGTGTTCACCGGCAACAGCGCCGACCAAGGTGCCCTCGTGTATGCCTTTGGCCGCAATCCTGACTCAGGCACCCGTATCACTGCTTTCGCCGAATCCGGCGTGGGTGTGTTCTCCACGGTCTCGCAGTACAAGCCCGTCGTCTCTGGCTCGGCCATGACTGGCGTTGCTCTTTATGCCTCGGAAACGGTCAACGGCATCCTGTTCACCGCCGGAAACAGCGGTGAAGCCAGTGGCAGCACCCTGCGCGGCTACATGGGCCTGACCACAGCGGCTCTCAACGGTGGCAATGGCGCATACGCCCTTGCTTACCTGAGCACGGGCGATGCCGTCACCTCCCTTTCCCTCGGCGGCAAGGAACTCTCCTACAACGGCGTGTTCTACAGCGTGTCGAATGTGCAGCAGGGCCTCTACACCTTCTGGGGCTATGAGCACCTGGACTATCAGAGCGGCCTCGCTTCCGGCAAGAAGACCATCGCCAATTCGATCGGAACCCAGATCATCAACACCTACTCGCCGGTCCTTCTCAGCTCGATGAAGGTTTCCCGCTCCGGTGATGGCGGCGTCGTGCTGCAGAACTTCTAGTCTTTGCGCCTCACTTACTCACCTTTCCCTTTTCCCTTCTCATCATGAAATATTCGAAACTAAGGTCACTCACGCTGCTGGCGCTCGCCGCCGGAGCAGCGTTCGTGGCCCCGGCCGCACGCGCGGCCACTTCAATTCCCGGGGACTTGTTCCTCGGCGTGCATGCCAGCGCTGGCCAGGGTGCCACGCATGATTTCGTCATCGATCTCGGCCAGGCCACCGCGCTTGAAAGCGCGAGCTCCGTGATGACCCTCGGCAATGTTGGATCTGACCTGAGCTCGCTCTTTGGCTCGTTGTGGAACACCCGCGGCGATGTCCTCTGGGGCGTCGTTGGCGCCACCGGTTCGGCTGACATTGGCAGTGATCCTGCCACGACGTTGTATGCCACCAGCCCTCGCCAGGTCGCCAACGTGGTGGCCGACGCCTGGGTCCGCTACAGCGCGACGGCCCAAAACCTCAGCACCAACAAGGTGGTGGGCATGGCCACGCAGTTCAATATCAGCACGGCTGGTACCGCCGCCAACTCGGTGGTTCAGAACACATCCACTGATGTCAACAACTGGGCCTCCTATCAGCCGGGCGGCACCACCGCCAACACGGGCAACGGGGGCATCAGCTTCGCAACCTTCAATCCCAGCATTGAAGGCCTGCCTGCCAATACGCTCGACCTGTTCCGCATGAAGCCTTCCAGCACCCCCGGCCTGGCCGGTGATTATCTGGGAAGCCTCTCGCTGAGCAGCAGCGGACAGGTGATCTTCACCCCGGCTTCCGTGGTTTTGGTGACAAGCAAGATTGACTTCTCCACCTCGGTCATCACGGCCGCCAATGGAGCCACCACGGTGACGGTCAACGCGGTGCGCACCATCGGCAGCGCTGCGGCTTCCGCAACCGTGACCACGACCGCTGGTACCGCCCTGTCCGGCACGGATTTCACCGCCCCCAGCGGTGCGGGCGCCGTCCTCGACTTCCCTGCGGGAATCAACACGGCGAGCGTTACCATCACGGTGGCTCCCAATACGGGTGTTACCGGCAAGCAGTTCTCCGTTGGGCTCACCAGCCTCACGGGTGCTGCCGCAGGCACGACTTATCCCTCCGCAACGGTGATTTTGCCGGGCATTGATGCAGCGCCGCCAAGCCTGGCTCTGACGGCTCCCACCGCCACTGCCTCGATCACGGGCACCACGGCAGTCGGCAGCGTCAGCATCGCCGGCACGGCTGATGACAACATGGGCATCAGCTCCGTGATGGTCAGCTTCAACGGCGGTCCGTTCCAGTCCCTCACGCTTACTCCGGCCAGTACCACCACCGATCCGAACAAGCAGACGATTGCTGCCCAGACCGTCTCCGGTCTCAGCATCATCGGCGGTCTCAATACCGTGCGGGTTCGCGCCACGGACACGAGCGGCAACTATACAGATGTGGTTCGCTACGTCGGCTACGTGGCCAAGGGCAACCTCACGGTCACCCCCGTAAACGCCGACATCAGCCGCATCACAGGCATCAAGACCACCACGCTCCCCTATACCGTGGGCGGTCTGTACACTCTCACGGCCAAGCCGTATGATGTGGACGCGCCGGTCAACGGCAGCCATGTCTTTGTCGGCTGGACCGTTCCTGGCGTGGCCGGAGTGAACTCCTCGACGACGCTTACCTTCGTCTATACCTCCGCCCTGCTTAGCAATCCGATCACGGCGACCTACGGTGCCAATCCGTTCCAGGACAGCACCTCTGTGTCCCCACAGACAGCGGGCACCTATGCCGGCCTGATCAAGCCGCGCGCCGGTTCCGCTGTGAGCAACGCCACCTACGGTTATGTTACCGCCACGGTCACCACCTCCGGTGCCATGACGGGCAGCTTCACCATGAGCGGCGTCAAGACGACCTTTGTATCGGGCAAGACCTCGGTCGCAAGCTCGGGCACCGTCTTGTTCGGCACCACCAGTGCGCCGTACTTGGTTGTTCCCCGCACCGGCCAGTCCATAGTGACTTTGGTGCTCAATCTTGACGTCACCGGCGCGACCAAGCGGCTCACTGGCGCCGTGTACGACGCCACCAACGTGTCGGACATCGTCGCCGATCTCCAGACCGCTCCGTCTGTGGGTTACCAGAAGAGCTACAACTTCATCGTGCCTGATACACAGGATGGCACATCGGTGGCCACGTTCGTCAAGGGTGATGGTTTCGGTACCGTTGCCATCGACAGCGCTGGCAATGTCACCGGCAGCATCAGCCTGGCTGATGGTACCGCCGGCACCTTCAGCACCGTCACGAGCCACCTTGGCACCTTCCCTCTGTATGTCGCCACCACGGCGACGGGCGCTGGCATTCTGGGCGGCTCAATCAGCGGCCTCATCACGCTGGATAACACGCAGAGCACCACCGACCTTTCGGGCACACAGCTCCTCTGGTTCAAGCCCGCCAACGCCGCCAAGCCTTACCCGGATGGCTGGGCTGCCGGCGCGAAGGTGGATGTCGCAGGCTCCATCTACGACGGCACCCTGACGGAAGTGATCCCCGGACTGACTCCGGCCACGGCACCGGCCAACAATGCAGACTTTACGTTTGCAGACGGCGGCCTGGCTCTCAACCCGACCATTAAGCACGTGAACATCACCACCAGCGTGATCACCAAGACCACCACGGGGGACCTCACATACTCCCTGGGAACCACGACGCCTTTGGCCCTTCCGCTGACTCCGGCCACCGGCCGTGTCACCGGTAAGTTCAATGGCACTCCCGGGTATACGTTCAACGCACTGGTGGTCCAGAAGGGCTCAACCGCAGGTGCCTACGGCTACTTCCTCACCGGAACGACAGCCACCAGCCTGAGCGGCGGCGTCACCTTGGCCCACCCCTAACCTGACTGGCAGACCTCCCCTGCCGTCTTTGGCTGCGAGTCCCGCAAGGGGCTCGCAGCTTCTTTGTGTCCCAGTCCTAACCTAACACATGCAAGGCTTCATGGCCTGCTTGCTTCTGAGCTTGCAGCCAAAGGGTTCTGGATTCTGAGCCAGCCCCATCCCAATTCCCATGGTTTGGCGACGGAACAGTCACATGAAACGACTGTGAAAAAGCTCCTTCATGATGATCAGATCAGCTGCCTGAAAGCTACCGCCAAACCATCCCCCCTCAGCCGTCAAAGCAATGAGGCGAAGCAAGTCTCTCTACCTGCTTCCGCCCAGGCTAACGCGGCTCCCCCATCCACCCCGTCGGGACCTCAATCCACTTAAATCTCAAAGCTCATGAACCTTGCTCGATTGAAATCACTCATGCTGCTGGCGCTCGCTGCCGGCGGCGCTTTCCTTGCTCCCGCAACACAGGCACAGACCGTCACTGCGGTCGATGGGGACATGTTCCTTGGCATCCGTGCCGGCGGCGGCACAGGGGCCACCAAAGATTACGTCATCGATATCGGCCAGGCATCCCAGTTTGAAAACGCCACTGGGGTCCTGGTGCTGAGCAATTTGGGTAACGTGGGCGCAGATCTGACGGCCACCTTCGGTGCCACATGGTACAACCGCAGCGATATTTTTTGGGGCATCGCGGGTACCACGGGTCAGACCAGCAGCATCAACGGTGACCCGATCAGGACTCTTTTCGCGACGGCTGAAGAACCCACCCCAGGTACGGAAAGCACGCCCTGGGTCCGCCTCAGCGGCACCGCCCAGTCCCAAACCGCCAACAAGGTGATAGGCATGATGAACGCCTTCATCGGCGGCACCCAGGCCAATGGCATCGGAGCCACGATCCAGACAACCTCGGACACCAATAGCTGGGCGAGTTATCAGCCAGGCGGCACTAGCGCCAATTCAGGGCCGTCCAGCATCAGCTTCGCGGTCTTCAATCCCAGCATTGAGGGCTCTTTTGGCAACGGCACCAGCGGCTCGATGCTGGATTTGTTTCGCATGCAACCTTCCAGCACCCCGGGCATCAATGGCGATTATCTGGGACGCTTTATCATGAACAACAGCGGCCAGCTCACGTTCGTTCCTGTGGCCGCCTTCGGCACCGGCACGGTGACGATCGAAAACTCCACCTACACGGTCAATCAAACCACCGGGACTTTACAGGTCAACGTCACGCGCACCGGCGACCTTAGCAGCGCGGCCAGCGTCAATTTCAGCACCGCGGATAGCACCGCTGTGGGAGGCACGGACTTTACCACCATCACGAACCAAGTGCTGAACTTTGGCATCAATCAATCGACAGTAACGGTGCCCGTCACCATCAGCGCCAATGCCCGCAGCGGCACCTTCGGACTGGCCCTTTCAAGTCTCTCCAGCGGTCAGACAGTGGGTGCCAATGGCACGGCCGCAGTGACCATCTCCGTGCCTGTGGTCGCCAGTGTCATCGACCTGGCCAGTGCCACATTCACCGCCAACCAGAGTGCCACCAGCGTCACCATCAACCTGGTGCGCACTGTCGGGACTTCCGCCGTGAGCGTGAACATCGCCACCCCCGGCAGCATTGATGATACCGCCGTGGCGGGTACGGACTACGTTGTCCCCACCGGTGCATCGGCTACCGTGAGCTTTGCCGCCAATGTCAACGTCGGCAGCGCCACCGTCACCCTGAGCCCGCAGTCAGGTGTCCAGCCTAACAAGCAATTTGCCGTCTCGCTCACGAGCCCCAGTGCGCACGCCAGCATTGGCACCACTCAACCTGCTGCAACGGTGCGTATTCTGGCCGACGACACCGTTCCACCCTCCGTCACCATCACCGCCCCGTTGGCGAATGCCACCATACCCGGCCCCAACGTCACGATCGCAGGTACGTCATTCGACAACATCGGCGTGGACGAAGTGCAGGTGAGCCTCAACGGTGGCGCGTTCACCGATGCCACCCTGTCGCCTACGGGAACCGGCGCCACATGGAGCCTCACGCTACCTGCCGCTGGGGGGCTCAATACGGTCAGGGTGCAGGCGTTTGACGCGAAGCGCAATGCCTCCCCCCTCGTCTCGCGCAGCTTCACGTACGTCAAGAAAAGCAGTCTCAACGTGACCGTGGTCACCACTGGCGGCGGTACTGGCGGCACGGTCGCGGGCGCGTTGTCTGCGGTGGGTACTCCCTACACCGTGGGCAGCACCTACTCCCTCACTGCCACGGCCAAGCCGGGCTTTGTCTTCAATGGCTGGACTGTGCAGGGCCTCTCCGGTCCCACCACTGAAGTGCCCAAACTCATGTTTGTGTTCAACGATGCACTGGCCAGCTCCGGGCCTCCCCCAACGATCACCGCGACCTTCATCGTCAATCCCTTCGTGGGCTCCAAGATCGGTGCGTTTAGTGGTCTGGTGAAATCCCATGCCGGCACCACCGCGAGCAACAGCACGACAGGGTTCATTAATCTCACCGTCACCGCCACCGGCGCCTTCACCGGCACGCTGAAAATTGACGGGCTCACCCTGCCGGTCAGCGGTTTGTTCGACAATTCAGGCGTCGCACGCTTTGGCACCGCCCGCACCTCCTCTCTTACGGTGCCCCGGGTCGTGAGACCCGCCCTGGTTCTGGCGCTCAATCTTGATCTCACGGGTACTTCCGGCAAGATCACTGGCACGGTGACACAGTATCGGCGCAGCACCGTCATCGCCACCTCGGACGTGGATGCGGATCGTGCCGCGTTCAGCGCGATCGTCCCGGTATCCTCGACGGGGCCGGCGAACTACCTCGCCAACAAAGGCCTCTATACCATCGTGCTGCCTGCCAAGGCCCAGCCCCTAACCAGCGACCTCACCATAGCGGACTACCCGCAGGGCGATGGCATCGGCACCCTCACCGTCATGGCGAATGGCAGCGTGACGTTGAGCGGCACCCTCGCGGATGGCACCGCCATCACCGCCAACGCACCGCTCAGCAAAAATTACACCGTGCCGGTTTACGCCCAGCTCTATGCTGGCAATACCGGATCGTTCAGCGGTGTCGCCACCCTGAACCTCATGAACCTTGACAGCGATGTAAGTGGCACGGACTTCGACTGGTTCCGTCCCTGGATCAATGAGGCCCAGTACTACCCGTGGGGTTGGGATGAAGGCGTTAAAATCGACCTCATCGGAGCCCAGTACGCCAACACGGCTGGCAGCACCGTCCTGAAAAAGCCCGGCGGACCCAGCGTGCCTCTGAGCCTGACCAGCCCGAACGCAAGCCTCACGTTTAGCGATGGCGGGCTTGCCAGCAGCTTCAGCAAGAACGTCACCATCTCCACCGCCAACGTCGTCTCCACAGGCACGCCTGCCGACAAGAGCTTTAGCCTCACGCTCACCGCCGGAACTGGCAAAATCGCTGGCAGCCTAACTCATACCGACGGCACCATGCCCAAGTTTCAGGGCATCCTCCTGCAAAAGGGAGCCAATGCTGGTGGGTATGGATTCTTCCTCACTGTCGCCCCAAAAGTGGTCGATGGCACCGGCTTGTCCGGGGGCATCAGCCTGATCGGCAACTAGCCGGCCGCAGCAGGTCTCGCATGCCGTTCTTGACTGCTAGCTTCGAACACGGGCTAGCGGTTTACGCTCCCAACCTCTGCTTCAGGCTGCCACGTTACTCGAAACCACTCGTTGGATAATGTCGATAAACGTTACAGCAATGTTACCCGGCGTCGGATCGGCTTTGGGCAATTCTGGGATATGTTCGGTCGTGACCCTCTGGCCGCCACCACAGTTGCTGACGACCTGCCACAGGTTGAGTCGCATCATTGTCTTCACCACCTGTGTCTTGGCCTGTGTTCGTCTGGCTGCCGCCGCCACCCTGATCACGCCGGGGGCCATCGTTGATCTGTCTCCCGAGGGGGAGGTTCCTTCCGCCTCCCTGGGGAGTGCCGTCGCGATGGAGAATGGCACGGCGGTGATCGCCGGGTTGAAGTCTGGGGGCTCCGGCCGGGCTATCGTGTATGCCAGCAGTGGAGCCCAATGGAACCGGGTCACGCATCTGGAACTCCTGGATGGCGTGAACGACGACACGAATTTCGGCGCGGCTGTGGCCCTCTCTGGAGACACAATAGCGGTGCTGGCGCGGCCTGCCGCCGGGCCCACCACCGCTATCTACCTCTTCACCCGCGTCGCTGGAACCTGGAGCCTGCAGCACACCTTGACCCAGAACGACTGGCCAGTGGCCAATGTGACGACCATCGCTCTTTCCGGCGACACCCTCCTGCTGGGCAATCCCAGCGACGTTCCCGCCCAGTCCACTGTTGCCAGTGGGCGGGTCGATGTGTTCGGTCGAGTGGGCGCGGCGTGGGTGTTCCAGAAGACGCTCCGTCCTTCGGTTCCGATCGCAGCTGAAAAATTTGGCACCTCCATCGCGATCGACGGCGACCGGCTGGCCATAGGCGCACCGCATGCCACGGTGAGCAAACACGCCAGCCAGGGGGCCTGCTACATCTTCACTCGCGGAAACAGCGTTTGGACGCAGTCGGCCATAGTCACGGATTCCGCAGGTGCTGCGGCATATCTCTTCGGGACCACGCTGGCTCTCTCGGGCGGCGAACTGCTTGTGGGATCGCCGGGCAGAATTTTCTCCACTGCCAAAGGATCAGTTTTGGCCTTTCATTTGAATTCCCGTGGTGTCTGGCAGGAGGAAGGTGCGCTGCCCGCGCCGGTTCCCGATCCTGATGGCCTGGTTCTCGCCGCACCTCTGGCCTTTGGATCCAGGATTGCACTGTCAGGCAGCCTTGCCGTGGTGGGCAATGCCACCACATTGGCCACCACGGACCGCTCATACATCTATCAGCACCGTGGCAACCATTGGGTGCAACTCACCCCCCTGGGAAACAATCCGGTCGCCTACACAGGTCCGGATCCGGGCAACCCCGCCACGTACTATCTGCTTTCGTCGCCGGGGGGCATCGCCGCTGTTTCCGGCGGCGTGATAGTGGTGGGTGCGCCCAACGAAAACACTCTTGCCGGAGTGCACAGCGGTGTCGCCCGGTTTTACAACTATGCGTCGAATCTTGCGGCATTTGATGGAGCCACACTGGACGCCCCCGAATTGGTGCCGGACACGGTCGGTGCCGCGATAACCATGGACCTGGGAGATCTGGTGCTGGGACGCACCATCAAGCGCTCTGTCACCCTCCAAAACCTTGGCATCGTCCCGCTTGCGAGTCTTTCGTTCACCTCCGACAATCAAGACGTGGCCGGCCTTCCAACACCCGTGGCCACCCTGGCCACCGAAACCGGCACTACCCTCAACCTCACCATCACGCCCTCGTCCGATGGTGACTGGGAATCCCACATCGTGGTCAAGGGAACGGGCGTCAATGCGCTTCTCACTCTCGACCTCATTGCGCAGGTGGTTGACGATCCGACCCCTCCGATCATCATGACGGAGCCGGTGTCCGCCATAGTCGGATACCAGGGCCCTTGCCAGCTCAGCGTGCAGGCCTCTGGCACGGCACCGTTGAAGTACCAATGGTTTCACAATGGCAAGCCGATGGCAGGAGCCATCAGCAACACGCTGTCACTGCCTGCCGTGGTCAACACCGACGCAGGCACTTACACGGTGACGGTGACCAACGACACCGGCAGCGATTTCTCATCCGCCGCGACGATCTCTGTGTATCAGGTGCAGGCCACCATCACGCTCAGGCTCAACGAGGGCAGTCCTGAAGTTCTGTCTGCCCCCGTGGCGGGCCCTGGCATCACGGTGGGCTGGCTGCTTAATGGCCTCCCGTTGAACGATGATGCCGTGTATTCCGGCACCGGAACTTCGACGCTTGTCATCAAGCAGGGGAGCGCTGCCACGGCCGGGAAGTTCTCAGTGGTGGTCAATCCGGGGGACCTCGACATCACGGCAAAGACTTGGAACATTTCGGTGCTGGCACGTCCTGTGATCCAAAGCGACGTGACTCCACTCGCCTCGATTTCCATCATCACCGGCGTCACGTTTCATTTTGTCACCTCGCCCGCCGCCTCCAGTTTTGTCTTCACGGGAGTGCCCCCTGGGCTCGTGACGGATGCAAAAACAGGGACTCTCACCGGCAGACCCCTCCGCCCCGGCCTCTACAGCCTTCACGCCGCAGGCATCAATGCCGCTGGCACAGGACCAGAGCGGGTGATATCCGTGAAGATACTGCCTATTGCGGCCGGAGCCGTCGGGACCTTCCAAGGCATCATCGGCCGCGATACCGGCAACCACAATCTTGGGGGAATTGCGGTGCTCACCACCACTGCCACTGGCATGTGCACCGGTTACACCACGGCGGGTGCGGACCTTGTCCGCTTCACCACCCCTGTACAGCTGCAATCCGATGGCAAAACCTATCAAATCATGGTCCAAGCCACCGTCTCCGGCCAGGTCCAGATCTACACCCTGAATCTCGATTCGAGTTCCGGCCGCCTGAGCGGGCAGTTCGTTTCCAGCCTTTCACCGGGTGCAGGATCAGCCATCACGGGCTGGCGCAACTCATGGTCCACACCCGCCAATCCCGCCACTGCTTGGAGCGATTACCTCACGTGCAGCCTCACCACAAGCCCGTCGATTACGAGGCCATTGATCGTTCCGGAAGGCATCAGCTATGGGACGGTGGCCGTCAGTCCGGCGGGCATCGCCACCTGGGCCGGGCGGATGGCCGATGGTTCGGTCACCACCCAGAGCAGCGTGATTTCACCCAGGCAGACTGCGAGCGGCGGTGCGGATCATGTCGAGATCCCCCTGCACTTTCTTCTGACCGCCGGCACTGGCAGCGCCCAAGGGTTACTGCTCATCTCGCAGAGCAGTCCTGCATCGCCATCCTTTCATGGCGTGGGCGGCGGCGTTGACTGGTTAAAGCTCCCTGGAGCGGGACGTTCCTATGCCGCCGGCATCGACTTGCATGCTCTCGCCGCTGCCGGCGGCCCCTATGCCCCGCCGGCTATGGGAGCGATTGTCCTCGGCCTGCCCATAGCGGGCTCAAATGCACAGCTTAGCCTCGCTGGAGCCGGCATTGAGTCCGTAGATCAATTGGCGCTGCTGGGCGCGGCCTTCACGATCACCACCAAAAGCCTGGCATTCTTCGACGCTTCCGATGTCCTAGGCAATACGCTGGCGGTCAATGCCAGCACTGGCACCTTCTCCGGCTCCCTGACACTCACCGACACTTACCCCGCAAATTCAGCTGCATCGGTGAACCGCATCGCCAATTCCTTCGGTGTCCTGCTCCCCGGCCAGCACCAGGGTTTCGGCTTCTTCCTCCTGCCTGCCCTTCCCAACCCCAACGCGACTCCGCCTACGACCCTGATCACCTCACCCATCCGGTCCGGCAGCGTCCGTCTTCATGCGGCAAGCGGAGGCTGAAGCCGTACGCGGCTCTAGCTGTGCCTGTTTTAGCCCCCCACCGGCATCGGTTTGATTTTGGAACGGAGGATTAATGAAAGCTTTGGAATCTGGATTGGCGGAGGGACGACGGTAGGGTATACAGGTTGCTGATGGCCAGGGCAGTATTCTCGCCTTAACTACGGGAATCGCCATGAGCATACTGTTCAATTGAACGCTATGCTTTATTTGAAACGCCAGATACCCTTGCCGCCAAGGGCCTGCACAAACCCTTCTGGAAGGCTGTTCAAGCGGCCAGGAAGGAGGGCATTCCGGCAGAATAGCGACCTCCAAGCGCCGAAAAGCCGTGTTTACACGCAACGAACGGAACAATGGAAGTTTTTGAAATGGTCCGGGCTTGGTTTTCCTTCACCCATCCGTGCGATTGAGTACCGCTCCAATTGCCGGTGCAAACAGGTTGCGGCACGCTCCGGCCGACAAAAATAGTTCAGCGGGGACGGATGATGGGATTCGCTGGCGCGGCGATGAATCTGTAGGGTGCTGGGGAGGGGACTTGAGGCACCGCCAACAAGCCCCGTGCTGGCGAGGGTAATGGCTTGACATTGTCATGGCTTTTGATGCACCATGAGCGTATATTTACCACTCCCTGCAATTCACGGGAAAAACCTTCGTTTATCCAAGCCCATGCCATTTGGCCATGGCGAAGCCAAATGTGTTCATCGCCCCACCTTTTTTATGACTAAAAACAGTCCTTTACTAGCCTGGTTCCGAAGGCATCTGAGAGTGCCTGTCACCAGCCTCTTGATTGCATGCTTCAGCGTTTGGACCGTCCAGGCTCAGGCAGGCACGCTTTACTGGGACAGTGATGCCTCGGTCACAGGCAACAACGTCAACACCGGAGCCGGGCTGGGCGGGGCGGGGGCGTGGGATACCGTCACCTCCAACTGGTTCCCTGCCGGTGGCGTGGCCAATCAGGCCTGGAACAACGCGGGCAATGACACAGCAGTCTTCTTGGGCGCTGCGGGCACAGTGAATCTGGTGTCCCCGATCACGGTGGGCGGACTGAGCTTCAACACCACGGGGTACACGCTTACGGGTGGCACAATTGCCTTTGGCGCGGCGACCAATCAAATCGTTCTCAACAATGTGGCTGGCGCTGAGATTGATTCGGCGATTAGCGGATCAACCCCCGTTGTTGTCAGCGGTGGGGTTTACGGTGGTGCAACCGCAGGTACTCTGACCTTGACGGGTAGTGGGGCCGCGTTCACCGGTTCAACAACCATCGGCAATGGCATGACTGTGACCCTCTCCGGTCCCACTGGGACTGCCCTTTCCAACACGGCCGCCGTCAATCTCAACAACGGCAATTTGACGCTGATCAATGCCAACGGCACGGAAGGCGCCTTGGCGCGGGTAAACAGCAGTGCTCTGATCACAGTGAACGGCAATTCGGCCATCACTTACACCAACACCGCTTCAGCCACGGACAGCTACGCGCAGACGCTCGGCGCTCTCTCCCTCGCCTCGGGGCAGCTGGTGGTGACGAGCACCAATGGGGCTCTATCGCCATCCACACAAGCGCTGACGTTCACGGGCAATCTCGGCCATTCGGCAGGAAACACCTCTACGATCGCCTTCATTGGGGGCACCAGCCTTGGGGTTGACGCGACGAATCAGGTACTGTTCACCACGCAGGGCGCGACCTCGGCAGGAGCGATCATCGGTGCCTGGGCCACGGCGGGTGCGGGCACCACGGCGACGGACTATGCCGTGTATGGTGCCAATGGCATCACCGGTCTGGGTGCCGCAGCCGTCACCAGTGATGCCACGTGGAACACCGCTTTTGCCAACAACTCGACGGGCAACATCAACCTCAACAACGGCACCACCACTACCACACTGACCAGCAACAAAGTGCTCAACACCCTGCTCTACACGGGCGGCAGCGCCACGCTGGCCTTGGGTACCTTCAATCTCGGCACCTCGGGCATTCTCCAGGGTGGCACCGGGCTGTTGACCATCACGTCCGGCGGCGGCGGCCTGAGCACTCCCACGGGAGCTGCGGACAACCTACTTTACATCACCACCGGTGCCGCCCAGAACATCACCATCAGTGCGCCAATCATGGACAATGGCACCAATTCGGTGACGCTGGTGAAATCAGGTTCCAGCACCTTGACCCTCACCACTGCGGCAGCCAGCAATTGGAGTGGTGGCACGGTCATCAATGCTGGCAAGCTCAGCCTGGCGGGGGATGCCGGACTCGGCACCGTATTGAGCAGTGGCATCACCTTCAATGGCAGTTCCAGTTTGGTGCTCACCGCTGCGTCAACGATCAATCCCTACAGAACGATCACCCTCAATAATGGCTCGCTTGTTACTATCGTCACGAGCAACCAGCCCCAGATCATTAACGGCGCCGTCACCGGCACCGGCGGCCTCATTGTCGATAATGGCAACACTCTGACCCTGGGCGCGCTCAACAACAATTTTCAGGGTGCCATCCGGGTGGGCGTCACCGCAGCCACTACTCTGAGCGTTGCCAGCCTTGCCGACAGCGCCACGGCAAACGGTGCCATTCGGCTCGGCGGCGGCACCTTTCTAGGCACCTTCTCGCTGGGTGCGGGAGCGACTACCGGCCTTGCCTTGAACAACCGCCAGTTCGATCTCGCCGGCACCACCGGTGGCGGCACCATTGACAATTCCAACACCGGTGCCGCCAATATCATCACCGTCAATACGCCGCTGCTGATCAGCGGCAGCGGCGCGAAGACGCTGACACTTTCGGGGGCGAATATTGGTGCCAACACTTTTGCTACAACCATCTTTGACAGCACTGGCGGCGCCACGGCATTGACCCACTCAGGTGCTGGCACCTGGATTCTTACGGGAAACAATGCTTATACGGGCAACACCACCCTCAGCGCCACCGGCATCACCGGCTTCAGCTCGGACACTGCTTTCAGCACCACCACGGTCACGGTTTCCGGGGCCGGGGTTCTCATGCCTTTGGGCGGCGCCCGCACTCTTGCCAACAATGTGATCCTCACGGCCGCTCCCATGGTCCTGGGATCCCAGAACCTCACTCTGAATGGCACCCTCACCAACTCGGGCGGCAATCAAACACTCGTCAACGCCCTGAGCAGTGTGGCGACGTTGACCATCGGCAACGTTTTCCTTTCGGAACTCTCTGGCACGGGCCGCACGCTCACGCTATCCGGGCCGGGAGCCACGGTGATTGGCGGTGTCATTGCGGACTTCAATGGTGCCGGTAGCGCTGGCAATTTAACCTATACCGGCACTGGCACGCTGACTCTCAACGGCACGAATACCTACTCGGGCAACAGTACGTTGAGCGGTTCCGGGAGCACCGTGATCCTCGCCAACAACAGCGCGCTGGGCTCCGGCACGATCACCCTGGGCGCGCCCTTCAATCTTCAGGGCAGCAGCCCGCTGACGCTGATCAATAACATTTCGCTCACCGGTAGCCCGACCATTTCCGGCACCAACGGCTTCACGCTCAATGGCAACTTTACCAACACAGGCGGCAACAACACGCTGACCAACAGCCTGAGCAGCGCCCCTCTCACGATCGCTGGCAACGTTTACCTGTCGGACCTCCCCGGCACGGGCCGTACTTTGACCCTCGCTGGCGGCAGCCCCACCACCATCAGCGGCAGCATCGCGGATTTCAATGGTTCTGGCACCTCTGGCGGCCTGACCTATGCGGGCAGCAATACGCTGACCCTTAATGGCGTGAACACCTACACGGGCACCACCACGGTCAAGAGCGGCAGCCTGGTCGTCGATCTGTCCCTCAACCCCGCAGGTGTCCTGGCCGCTACCTCGTCCCTTGCATTAACCGCCGGCAGTTTCACCGTTCGTGGGCAATCGGGACTCGGCGTCAGCACCCAAACCCTGGGCGGGTTGTCGATTTCACCGAACTCGCTGGGCACCATCAACATTGATCCAAACAATGGCGGTGGCACCACCCTGACGTTGGGCACCGTCTGGACGCGCGGCACCTCTTCAACTTTGCTGATCAACTATCACTCCGGTAATACAGGCACGCCTCTTGTCTCGGTTTCGGGCACGCCCACAGGTTCCGGTGCTCCCGCGAACAACGGCATTCTCGGCTACGCCCTGGTCACCGATGTCTCGGGAATCACCGGCATGGCTCAGATCAACGGTGGCAGCATCGTGCGCTTCAACAGCACCACCGCCAGCCCCCTGACTACCACCAGCAACGACGGGACAGTGGATTTCACCACCATCGGGCTCACAGGCACCACGGTCGGCAGCCCGCTCCAGTGGAACACCGATCCCACTCCGTTTAACCGCTCGGTCAATTCCCTTACGATTGACACCAGCGTGACCGGCGCGCAGTTCATCAATATGGGGATCGCTGCCAATGTGCTTACGGTCACACCCGGAGGTGCCATCCAGTTTCTCGGTTCCGGCCCCGCCACTCTCAGCGGCGGCCAGGTCGGTGCAAACAATGCGGAGCTCATCATTCATCAGCTTGGCACTGGCACTCTCACCCTCGCCAGCCAACTCAGCGGCGGCACGGGCAGGCTGCTGATGGATGGCACGGGCACTATCGCTCTTACCAATGCCAACAACACCTTCACCGGCGGAGTGACAATCAATGGCGGCACGCTCCAGCTTGGCAGCGCCGGCGCTCTGGGACTGCCGCAGGCACCCTCGGCGGCTTTGATCCGCTGGTTTGGCACGGTGGCCTCGCTACCGATGACTGGCAGCAATACCGTTGCTTTCGGCCCTGGTTCCACTGGCACCCTTAGCCTCAATGGCTTCAGCACCACCATCACCGGCCTTGCCACCAACGCCGCGCTGGCTGGATCGGCCACGGTCCAGAACGCCAGCGCCACGCCGGTGATACTCACCGTCAGCCCAGTCCTGGGAACAGGTTCCACGTACGCCGGTGTCATTCAGGATGGCATCGGTGGCGGTTCGCTGGGGCTGATCAAGACTGGTGACGGCAATCTGACTCTGGGTTCCTCCAGCAATACCTACACCGGCACCACCACAATCAATGCCGGCACGCTGACGATCGCCGGCGCGGGTTCGCTTGGCTCCTCCACTTCCACCGTAATGGTCAATGGCATTGCCGGTCAGGGCTTTACCGGTGGCACGCTGGTGCTTGCGGGCGGCGCAACCCCCATCAATTTCACCCGTAATCTGGTGCTCGCCGGGCGCGGCACCAACAATGCTTCCGGGGCCGCGCTGATTAGCGTGGGTAACAACACCTTCAGCGGCACCATTGCGGCCGCCAGCAGCACTGACACGCGGTTCTGGCAATCGGCGGGAACCGCCACCATTAATGGCACGCTTACGCCGGTCGGTGGGAACAACTTCTATATTGGTGGTGATGGCAACGTCATCATCAGCGGCTTGGTGACTGGCAGCGGCACTGGTAACGGCCTCAACAAGAACAGCCTGGGCGGCGTCGGCTCCACCTTGGTCTTGACCAACATCAACAACAACTTCGCCACGGATGTCCAGATCAGCGCTGGCACGCTCCGCGTGTCCAATGGGGGAGCCTTGGGGAACAGCATTTCAGCTTCCGCGCTCAGCTTGCAGGGAGGCATCCTGGAAATTCGCAGCGATGTGCCCGCCACTTTTGCCAACAGAAACGTGGGCTTAGTGGTGAGTGGACCCACTGTCGGCAGCCTCTTTGTCAGCCGCGATGTGGCCGGCAGCGGATTGAACCAGACCTTTGCCTTCGGCAACTTTGCCAGCGTGTCCAACGCCGTTCAGACCCTGACACTGGGGGGTCGCGATGGCGACAGCATTTCGTTCGCGAGCGGCACAACCACGCCGGTCGTTGGCGGCAGCATGGCGTTAACCAACAGCACGAACGGGTTGGTGACCTTCAATGGCAACGTCCAGTGGACTGATACCACGGCGCGCACCTACACTTTCCAGGGCAACGCGGAAACCCTGATGAATGGAAATCTGCTGGAGACTGGCACGTTGGCCCACGTCTATGCCAAAGCTGGCCAAGGCACGCTGACGCTTCAGGGCACGGCCGGAAACTTTCTCGGCAGTTTCAATCTCAGTGGCGGCACACTGGCGATCAATGCCTTTAGCAGTATCAATGCCGGACTTGGCGGTGCATTGCAACTCAATGCCGGCGCCCTTAACTATCTGGGGAATGCGGTCACGGGAGCCGGTGAAGCGGTGACAAAATCCATCAATTTGACCGGCACCACCGGTGCCGGCATCATCCTGGCCAATCAATCGCTCGTCAGCCCGGGGCCGTTGTCCTTGGTCAACAGCATTGCCGCGACGGGCGCGGGCAGCAAGTCACTCTTCCTGGGCGGCAGCAGTCCTTCCTCCGTTGTTAATCAGATTTTGGGTGTCATTCAGGACAATTCGGCCACCAACCTCACCTCGTTGGTGAAGGTCGGCACCAACACCTGGCAGTATTCTCCCTCGCCATCCACTTATGTAACTACCGCCGCTACCGGCGTGACAGTGGCCAGTGGCGGCGCTGCCCAAACCAACAATTTCGTCGTCAGTGGCGCGACCGGCTTGGTGGTGGGTGAAACCGTAAGCGGCACCAATGTTCCTGCAGGCTCGATTATTACCGCCATCAGCGGCAGCACGGTTTACATCAACACCACTATCGCTACCGCACTCACGGCAAGCACGGCGCTGACCTTTGGCACCATCGGCCCTGTGGGCGCCGCCGAAAGCTTCACCGGCAGTGTCAGCGTGGAAGGCGGCACCCTGCAAATCAAGCCGGCCGCCGCCAGTGGCAATGGCGCGAATCTTTTCACCACCGCCCAGGCCTTGGTGTTTAACAACGACCTCCTGCGCTCTGTGGCGGCCACCTCGACCTTCGCCGGCGGCACTTTCGAACTCGTAACACCTTCGGTGGCGCTCTCCGCCAATCTCAGCCAGACCATGGGCCTTCTGACTCCCACGGCAGGCGCTGGAAAAATCCAGGTGGATTCGGGTTCCGGCGGCTTCAGCAACATCCTCAGTTTCAATGGCTATACCACGCGCGGCGCGGGAGCGACCGTGAATTTTGCCCCGGCGGCAAGCCTGGCCGGCATTCAATTTGCCGTGGTACCCACCGCCGTCTTGAACGGCGTGGTCAGCGGCGCTTATATTACCAATCCCTCCACGGGAGCCATCGACTTTGTCGCCACGCCAACCATCAACACTCCCATTGCCGCATTGGGCTCTGTGGCAGCCCTGCCAGCCGTCACCGGCAGCAGCACCACCAACTACGTCAATACCAGCGGCTTGACTCTCACCGGTGCCACCGCAGCAAACACCATTCGTATTGTCGGCGGTGGCCAGACCATCAACCAGGCAGGTTTCCCCATCACCATTACCAACACCGCCGTTTCGACGATTGGCGGCATCCTCTTCGACAACAGCGGCGGGGCCGCAACCATCGCGGGCGGCAACATCGCTGGTTCGGCGGCCAATGAGCTCATCTTTATTGTGGGCGGCAGCAATTCAGCCAATGCGCTGACGGTTAATTCCACCATTGGTGCGGCCAGCGCCTCTGCCGTGACCAAGGCAGGCTCGGGCACCTTGATCATCGGCGGCAACAACACCTTCACCGGCAATCTGACCATCAACGAAGGCACGGTGAAAATGTCGAGTGCGATTGGCATCCCTTCGCTCGGCACCATCACCACAGTTGGCAATGTCACGACCATTCGGCAGGGTGCCACGCTCGATATCAATGGCGCGGGCGCCTCGACGCTGCTGTATCCGGGTGCGACAAACATGAATTTGCTGACCATCGGTGCCCTGACCGGCGCGGGTTTGGTGACCAACAACGGTGCCGCAAGCGCCATTTCCATCGGCAGCAGCTTCAGCACGGCCGGGGGCGTGTTCAATGGCATCTTGCAAGACGGCGCAGGCGCCCTCACCGTGGTCCGCAACGGCACAAGTGGCTCGGTCGCGCTGACCGGCCTGAACACCTACACCGGTGCCACCATCCTGAGCGGTGGAGCCACTCTCCAGGCCAACACGCTGGCCAACATTGGCTCACCGAGCAGTATTGGTGTTGGCAACGCCACGAACTCCACGACGAACGCCGCCAGCCTGGTGTTCAATGGCGGCACATTGCAGTATCAAGGGGCCAACGCCACGGTCTATGCAACCACGCAAACTCCTTCGATCTCCATCAACCGCCTCTTCACCCTGGCTGGCAATGGCAGCATTGATTCCACCGGCACCTATGGCAACCAGCAGGTGGGCACTACCACGGGCAACCAAGCGGCGCTGATCTTCAACAACACCAGCCCGGTAGCCTTCAGCGGCGCGGGTGGCCGTGTGCTTACCCTGACCGGCTCGTCAACCGGTGACAACGAGCTGGACCTCCAGCTCATTGACAATCCGAACGGCGGTCAGCTTGCCGTCACCAAGGCGGGTACGGGCCTTTGGATTCTGGGCAACAATGCCAGCAACTACAGCGGTGCCACCACCATCTCCGCCGGCCAGCTGCGGGTCACCGCCAACGCCGGCAACCTGTCGCCGAACAGCAATCTGGTGTTCAATGGCGGGGTTCTGGAAACCTCGGGCACCTATTCCGCCTCGATTGGCTTGGGTGCCGGCCAGGTGCAATGGAACACCAATGCCAGCGGCGGTTTCGCCGCTTCGTCGGCTCCGTTGACCGTGAACATCGGCGGCGCGGGTGCGACGTTGGTGTGGGGGCTTGGCGGCATCGGCAACGGTACCGGTGGTTTGATTCTGAGCTCCAGCACGGCCCAGTTTGACGTGAATTTCGTCAACCCGATGGATCTCAATGGCGGCAATCGCACTGTCACCATCAACGACAACACCAGCACCAACATGGATTTCGCCACGCTCTCCGGGGTGATCAAAGGCGGCACGGGCAGCCAGTTGACCCTGGTCCCGAATGCTCCCGTCTATCTCACCGGAGCCAATACCTACGCGGGCAACACGAACCTGAATGCGGGCGCGGCGGTGTTCGTCACCTCGATCGGTGCCGCTGGGGTGACGTCCTCGGCCTTCGGCACGAACAGCGGCGGGGCCTTGAATCTGGGCTCGGGCACTTCCAATGCGTACGTTGTGTACTACGGCCCAGGTGAAACCACGACGCGCACGATCAACATTTCTGGTACCACCACGGGCGCGACCATCGAATCCAGCGGCAGCGGGGCGTTGATCCTGACCACCGTCAATACCACGGGCTCCGGGGCCAAGACTCTCACCTTGCGGGGCGCTAACACTGATCCGAACGAGGTCACTGGCAACTTGGCGGACTTGGGCGGCGCCTTGAACATCACCAAAACCGACGGTGGTATTTGGATTCTCTCCGGAGCCAACACGAACACCGGTGGCATCACGATCAGCAGTGGTTCGCTGGGAATCCGCGGCGCCACCGGCGGCACCAGTGGCACGCCGACCAGCACGGGCACGATCACCTTCAGCAACGCAGCCCTGTTCTCGCTGACCACCGGCGGGTTGACCCTGACCAATCCAATCACCATTGCATCCAACGCCACGGCGGCCTTCAGCGGCAGCAATTCGATCACCCTCAACGGCAACGTCACCGGGGCGAGCGGCAACCCTTGGACGCTCAACAACACCATCCTGAGCCCGGGAGTGCTGACGATTGGCGGCAATTTCCTCAGCGCGGATGTGACGACCAGCGGCCGTACGCTCACCTTTAACGGCACCGGCACGACCATCATGAACGGCACCATTGCCAATGGCGATGCCACGCATCTCACCAACGTCACAATTAATACCTCTGGTGCGGTGACGCTCAACGGCTCCAGCACTTATACCGGCACCACCTCATTGAACCAGGGGACCCTGACCATTGGCAGCGCCACGGCCTTCGGAGCTGCTGGAACAGGGGCTTTTGCCGCCAATGGTGGCACCTTGCAGGCGAGTGTGCCCCTGACTGGGGCCACCAAGATCTTGAACCCCATCGTTCCCGCGAGCAATGCCGCGATCTTTGCTGGGAGCAACTCCATGGAATTTGGTGGCGCGGTTTCCGTCAATCTGCCCTCCAGCCGCACCTTCATCAACAACATGACGGCCGGCAGCCTGATCTTCTCGGGCACCATTACCAACACCGCCGCTTCGACGCTGACGCTCGCCGGTGCCGGCGCTTACTCCATCACCGGCGCCATCAGCACTGGCACGGGCACCACCGCTCTGCAGTACTCGGGCGTGGGCGGCACTTTGAGTCTGAGCGGGGCCAACACTTTCACCGGTGCCCTGACGCTCAATGGCGGCACCACCACTCTGACCGGCAGCGCGGGCAACATCACGGCGGCCTCGGCCATCATTCTCAATCCGGGAGCCATGCTGACCTTGGACAACAGTACCACCAGCGTTGCCGGGGGTCGCATTCCCGGCAAACCCTTCGCGCTGTCGGGCACCAGCAACGCCACCACGACGGTGACCATGGCCAATACCACGGGCTTGGTTGCCGGCATGTTCGTCGCGGGTGCCGGCATTCCGAATGGCACTACCATCACCACCGTTAACGCTGGCGTCAGCATTGTCCTCAGCGCGGCGGCGACAACCTCGACCACCCAGACTTTGGGCTTCGGTTTGGGAGTCACCCTTTCCGGTGGCACGCTGAACCAAATTGGTTCCGCAACCACCACGACTGAAAACGCAGGCGTCCTGACGCTGAATTCAGGCGCCGCCACCATTGGCTTGAGCACTGCGGGCACCGCCAACACGCTGAATTTTGCCGGACTGGCCACTCCGGGCCAGGGCAGTTCTCTGGATTTGAACATCCCGAGCCTGGGCACGACAAACATTCTTTCCTTCGCCGTGGCGCCGATTCTTTCGCCAGCGGCTACAGGCATCCTGTCGCGCATCACTGTCGGCGGGACGGATTTCGCCACTTATAACGGCACCAGCTTGGTTGCCTTCTCCGGCTACAACACCACTTTCGTCGGCGGCGCGAATACAGATACGGTGGAACTGACTGCTACCACGGCGCTGAGCGGCACGGCGGTGACCCGCAACGCCTTGAATTTGAGCGGCGCAGGCACCACTTTCAGCAACGCGACCGGCGCGTCGCTCACGCTGGCCAGCGGCGGGCTCATTTCCTCGGGCGCAGGCACCAATGTGATCGCCATCTCCAATCTTGCGCTGGGTGCCACGGAAGGCACTTTCCACGTTGGCACTGGTAATTTGCTCGATGTGCAGGGCGGCCCCAGCGGCCTGGGCGGCATCACAGGCACCGCTGGCCTGACCAAGGCGCTGGGCGGCACGCTGCAGTTCTCCTCGCCGCAGTATTACACCGGCACCACGACAGTGAACACGGGCACGCTCCAGTTCAATGTGGCCGGAGCCCTGAACCCTATCTTCCAGAACGCGGCGCTCACCTTGAATCCCGGCGGCACGCTGAACTTGAATGGCAGCTCTCAGTACGTTGCCGCGCTCAGCACCGGGGTGGCCAATCTCACGGTCGTGCCGATCGCGGGTGCCGCAGGGGTGATCGACAACAGCTCGACCACCACGGCCACCTTCGTGGCCAACATGGCCGCCAGCAGTTCCATCTATGCGGGCGACATCCACGGCGATGCCACCCATCAGATCAATTTTGTCCGCTCCGGCGGCAACACGCTGACCCTGGAAAACCCGCTGACCTACTTTGGGCAGACCTTGGTCAATGGCGGCACGCTGGCTCTCCAGGACAATGCCACCCTGCTGAACACCTCCTCCATTGCGATCAACTACGCGACGCTGACCGTGAACAACAACAGCAACCTGCAGACCGACCTGAACGGTCGCCTCAACCCTGTGGCTCCGATTTCCCTGAGCGGCGGCACTCTGACCTTCAACGGGCGCGCGCTGAATGCTTCGACGGCAAACTATGGTGCAGTGACCTCGACGGAAGGCGCCAGCGTCATCTCGATCAATACCGGCGGCTCGCAAAACTATTTCTCGTCCGATGTGACCCTCGCCAGCCTCACCCGCGCTGCCGGCAACGGCACCACGGTGAACTTCACCTCTGGCAACAGCCTGGGCGCCGAAGGGAACAATGCCCGCCTTTACCTGACTGCGCAGCCGATGTTGACGAACAACCTCATCGGCGCGTGGGCGATCGCCAACAGCACGGATTACGCCAGCTATTCCCCAACTCAGGGCGTGGGTGCCTTTGGCACGGCGGGCTTCCAGCCTTATGACGCCACGATAGGCAGCGGCAACGTCGCCAACTTGGTCTCTCAATTGACACCCTCAGTGACCACTCTGTCCCCCGGGACCAACTTCAGTGCCGCTGTGCGCCTGTCCGGCGCCGCCAACAGCGACATCGCTTTCCAGAGCTCCGGTGACATTCTGAACCTCCAGCAGGGCGGCCTGCTGCGCAGCAACAACACGGCGGCCTCGTCCATCGGGACCACGGCAGTTCGTGGCGTGCTGACCGCCGGCGGCGCAACGGTGGGCAACAATGAACTGATTGTCTATAGCGCTGGGAGCGCCACGACGGCCTATACTGGGGATGCCAATCAGGCCACCATCACCGGGTCCAACGTCGTGACGATGACCACGACTTTGAACATTGAGCCCGGCATGACCATCAGCGGCACCAACATCCCCGCCGGTGCCTTCGTCGTTTCAGTGCTCAACGGCACGCAGGTGACGATCAGCGCGAATGCCACGGGCACAGCTGCCAGCACGGCCTTCACCCTCGGCGGCTCCAGCGTGATCATCAATTCCGTCATCGCTGACAACGCCGTGGGCAGCCACAACATCCTGGTGAAGTCCGGCGCGGGCATCCTCAACCTTTCCGCCGCGAACACCTTCACCGGCCCTACCATCGTCAACCAGGGCACACTCAACTTGATCAGCCCAGTCACCGGCATCGGGACAGCGATTGCCGCGAATGTGGTGATTCCTTCCGCCATCCTGACACTGAATAGCGCCATAGTGTCGGAACTGACCGGCCAGGGCCAGATCAACCCGAGCGCCTCGGTAATCTTGAACGGCAGTTCCACCCTCAACCTCGTCGGCAACAACACCCTCAGCGCGCTGACGTTCAACAACGATGGCAACACCGGCACCCCGGTCGTTAACACCGGCGGCATCCTGAACCTGACGGGCGCGACACCGCTCACCGTGACCTCGAATAACGTCGCGACCGTGCCAACGGTGGCTGGCACGGTGAATCTGGGCAGCGCCGCCGCCACCTTCAACGTCGGCCCCATCGCCTTCGGGGCACAGACGCTCTCCATCCTGTCGCCTTCCGTCAACATCACGGCCAATATCCTGGGAACCGCCACCAGCCCGCTGATCAAGACCGGTGCGGGAGTGCTTCAACTGAGCGGCCAGAACACGTTCACCGGCGGCGTGAACCTCACCGCCGGTGGTTTGCTGCTGGGTTCGAGCAGCAACCCGGTGCCCACGGCCAACGGTGTGTTCTCCGGCCCGCTCGGCCAGGGCACGCTGACGGCCTCCAACGGCACGTGGATTGTCGCCACCGGCACGCAGTCCGTGCAGAATCCGGTGAACTTCTCCGCCTTCGGTGCCAACGCGATCCCGTTCTACAACCTGACCAACGCTGCTGCCTCCCTGACTCTGAACGGTGCCATCACCCTGCCCAACGGCGCGGTGACGATCGACGTCAACCAGCCTTTGCTGACGATCAATCTGGGCGCGTTGACGAATGCCGGATCGATCACCTCCATCACCAAGAATGGTCTGGGCAACCTGGGCATCGGCCTGGACGGCTACAAGGGCAGCCTCACTTTCAATGACAGCGGCAACGTGGGCTTGCTCATGGATGGCAATGGCTCGGGCGTGGCGCAGACGCTGACCACGGGTGCGGTGAACATCGCCGGCTTCCCCTCCGTCACGGTGGGCCGTGCAGGCACTCTGATTCCCTTCGACCAGGCCGCAAACAAGCTCATCTCGCTTGGCAACAACCTCACCGCCTCCCTGGGAGATGGCATCACGGTGACCAACAACAATGGTTATGGCCTGAGTTTCAACAATGCCATCGCGCTCAACGCCGGTGCCACCTTCACCGTGGCCACCGCGACAGCATCGAATCTCACGCAGGGACTGACTCTGGGCGGCGCCCTCTCCGGCACCACGGGCTTCATCAAGGCGGGCGCAGGCACCCTTGTCCTTACACAGGACAGCAGTGCCGGACTCACCGGCACGCTCACCATCTCTCAGGGCATTGTCTCGATCAGCAATGACAACCAGTTGGGTGCGGCGGCGAATCCGGTGACCATTAACGGCGCGACGGCTGGACTGCGCGCCACCGGTGCGGTCACGCTTGCCCCGGCCCGGGTCATCAGCCTGACCAACGCCACCGCCACCAACAACCTCATCGAAGTGTCGGGAGGCAGCACCCTGACGACCAACACCGGCACTACTTTCTCCGTGGGCGCGGTCACCGGCTTTGTGAAGCAGGAAAACGGCACCTTGATCATCAACGCGGACACCACGGCGAGCCTGCTGGGCTCGGTCACGGTGAATGCAGGTGCGATCAGGCTCCAAAACAACAACGCGCTTGGCGCGGTTGCTGTGGGCACCACGGTGGCGAACAACATCGGAGCTGCGGTGCAGTTTGATGGCACGGCAGGGAACCTCACCGCCATCGCCGAGCCGTTCACTCTCAACAACACCGGTATCAACAGCGCGGGTGCTCTGGAAAACTTTGCCGGTACCAACACGCTAACCGGCCCGGTCACTCTTGCCACCGCCAGCAACATCGGCGCGGACACGGCTTCCACCTTGAACATCGCGGGCGGCTTCGGCGGAACCACCGCTCAAGCGCTCACGCTCAATACCATTGGCACGGGCGTCATCAACTTCATCACTACGGCGTTGCCTGCGGGAACATCTTTGGGCGGTATCACCAAGATTGGCGCCGGCACGGCGAACATTCAGGTCGCCAGCGCGGCCTATGTGGGCAACCTCATCGTCAACCAGGGCACTTTGGGCATCAATGGCACCGGCACCATCGGCGGCACGGGCACGATTGCGGTCAATCCTGGAGCGACTCTGAGTGTGGACAGCACAGGAGCCGCTGCGACACGACTTGGTGGTCGCGCACTGACGCTGCTGGCCGGCAATTTGAACTATACGGGCAATGCGGCGGCTTTCACGGAAACGATTGGTGCCGTCACCTTCAACCGTGGCCAGAGCGTCGTGACGATCACGCCTGGTGCGGCAGGCTCGGGCCTCGCCTTTGGCGCGGTCACCCGCAGCAATAATGCCACGGCGCTTTTCACCGGCACCAGCCTCGGATCGGCTGCGGGTGCCAACGTTGCCACCCTCGCATCCACCACCACGGGCTTCACCTTCATTGGCGGCACCGGGGCGACCGGCACCAATACGAAGGCCATCATTCCCTGGGCGCTGGTCACTTCCGGCGGCACCACCAACTTTGCCACGGCGGACGCCGCAGCGGCCGCCACAACTTCCACCGCCCTTATCCGCCAGCTCAACACCACTACGGAAGTGGCTTTGAACGCGTTCACGACAACTGCCAACGTGTTGCTGACCAGCAATCCCGGAGCCATCGCCGCCGCCACCACGTTGAATTCCCTGACGATCGACACCGGCGGCGGTATGACTATCAATCCGCTGACCACCGTGACCCTGAGCAGTGGCGGCGTACTGGACAAAGTCACCGCGGCCATCAGCGGCGGCGTGGTGACATCAGCCGCTGCGGATTCCATTTTCCTGCCCTTGACCGGGGCCACCCTGACCGTGTCCAGTGTCATGGCCGGCACCGGCGGCATCACCAAGGCGGGTCCGGGAACATTGGCACTCACCAATACTTCCAGCGTTTATACCGGCATGTCCGGCAACGTGCTCACGGGCAATACCAACATTGGCGAAGGCACGCTGAAGCTCGGCGGTGGGACCAATTCGCTGTTCGCGAACCAGTTCCTGATCCTCAATGGTGGCACGCTCGATCTCAATGGCAACGCCCAGTACATCCAGGGTCTGCTCAGTGACGGCACGCTGCCGGGTGCGGGCGGCCGGGTGCTGGGTGCAGCGGCCAGCGGCACATTGGTGGCCAACCAGGACGCGCGCACTTTCGCAGGAACCTTTGAGGGGGCCTTCACCTTTGCCCGCGCTGGTTCGGGGGCACTGAGCCTCACCAACAGCAGCCCGCTGTTCACCGGCAACCTGTTGCTCAACGCCAACACCACCACGCTGGTGGATTCCGGCGCGCTGACGGGCATGACCGGGGCGTCCACCCTCGACATCAACTACGCGAACTTGACCCTCAGCAACCAGGGTCTCTTTGATTTGGCTGACCGCTTGAGCAACTCGACGCCGATTTCACTGCGTGGCGGCACGCTGGCCTTCCTGGGCCGTGCGCAGGCGGCTTCCACGGAAACGGTGGGCTCGGTGGCCATCGCCCAAGGTGCCAGCACGATCACTTCCTCGCAGGGCGGCACGGGTGTGAATTCGTCGGATCTGACTCTCTCGGGTCTCAGTCGCTCAATCGGAGCAACAGTAAACTTTACGGCAGCCACTGCCGCCAACCTTGGCCAGCTTGGCAGCGGCAGCCGAATTCTGATCAGCACCGGGGTGGCCAACAATGCGATGCTTGGCCCCTGGGCCATCGCCAACAGTGGGGATTATGCCACCTTCAACAGCACCCTCGGAGTCGGGGCCGTGGGCAGCATCGGCTTCCGTGCCTATGACGGCGCCTTCGCCCCTGGCAACGTCACTAATGTCAGTTCGACCTTCAACCTGTACGCTGCCTCCACTTCGACTGACTTCCTCCACCTCAGCGGTGCGGCCACGACGGACATCACCTTCACCACTCCGGGCGCCATACTGAACCTTGTTCAGGGCGGCTTGCTGCGCAGCAATAACGCGAACAACTCGACTATCGGCACCGCCGGTCTCGCCCTGTTCCCCGGAGTTTTGACCGTGGGCGGCACCAGCACCACCGGCACCACCGAACTGGTCGCCTATAACAATCAGAACACCATCGCCATCAACTCCGTGATTGCGGACAATGGTCTGGGCAACCAGCTGGAACTGGTGAAGTCCGGTGCCGGAGCGCTCACCCTGCAGCCCTCCCTGACAATCGTCAACGCCGCCAACACGCCCGGCACCAATACGGTCACGGTGCCAAGCACAGTCGGTGCAAGCGTTGGCAATCCGGTGGGTGGCTTCGGCATCCCGGCCGGGACCACCATCACGGGCATTTCAGGCAACGTCATCACCTTGTCGGCCAACACGATGGCGAACACCACGTCTTTCCTCACCAGCATCCAGGTGGGTTATGTGAACACCTACACGGGCGGCACGGTCGTCGATCAAGGCACCTTGAACCTGAGCGCCACCAGTCCCACCGTCGTGATCCCGGCGGGCACCGGCGCGGGGGCCGCCATCGGCCTGACCCTCAGCGGGGGGGCGGTGACGATGAACAACATCGCCGGCCAGATCGCCACGGGTACCAATGTGACGCTAAACGGTGGCAGCACCTTGACTCTGATCGGCAACAATTCCCTCGGGGCCTTCACGTTCAACAACAACGGCGGTGCCGCACCGACTGTGACCAGCGGCGCTATCGGGGGTTTGCTGACACTGACAAGCAACGTCACAGCGAGTTCTTCCAATGTGAGCACTGCCAATACCTTTGCCGGTGCGCTCGACCTCGGCAGTTCCACGCGCACCTTCACCGTGAATCCGATCACGGTAAACGGCACGGATGTGGCTCCACTCCAGTCCGCCCTTACCTTCACGGCTGGCATCCGTGGTTCGGGCGGTTCAAGCGTGGGCCTCACCAAGACCGGTGCTGGGGTGTTGCAGTTCAATGCAGTTAACTCTTACACCGGGCCGACGACGATCAGTACTGGCACCTTGCAGATTGGCGCAGCGGGCGCGGGCTCGCCGCTGTCCGCACTCACTTTGTCCGGCGGTACAAAACTCAACATGAACGCCTTGAGTGGGGTGTTCGGCAGCCTCGCCGGTTCTGGCACCGTGACCAACAGTTCAGGTACGGTCGGCACCCTGACCTTCGGCTGGGACAACACCAGCACGGTCTTCTCCGGTCAGTTCGCCCGTTTCAGCGATGGCTTCAACAATAGCGTCAGCCTGAGCAAGGTCGGCACTGGTACCTTCGGCTTTACCGGCATGGGCACCTCCCTGGGCACGATGACGGTCAATCAGGGTGGCATCACATACAGTAGCACCGCATCAAGTGCTTTCCTTGCCAATACCGTCAACGCCGGCGGCACGCTGACGCTCGACAACAGCGGTACCAATGTGAACAGCCGCCTCGGTGGCGGGGCTATCGTCGGAGCGGGGCAGGGTGCTACGGTAACGCTGGGCGGCGGCACGTTGAACATCCTCGGCAACGCTGCTGCGGGCACCACGGAGGCGCTGGGCAATTTGGTCACCCTGAGCGCCGGCGCTACGACGGCTGCCAGTCCCACGGTAACCGTCACCAGCACTGCGGCGCTGGTTGCGGGCATGGTCGTGACGGGTGCCGGAATCCCCACTGGCACCACGGTTGCTTCCATCACCAACGGAACCACTTTCGCGCTCAGTGCTGCGGCCACCTCCACCGCTGCCGGCCTTACGTTCACCGGCGCTTCAGGCGGCGTCACTACGCTCGCCGTGGGCGGCAGCACTCTGACCCTCACACCGAACGCCGCTCAAAGCCTGAGTCTGATCTCCGGTTCGCTGTCTGGTGTGACGGCGGGCGCGACACTGCTCCTGCGCGGCACCAATCTCGGCGGCACCATCGGCACCGCGAACACAGCCAACTTCAGTGCGTTGACGGCCGCGCCCGCAACCATCGGCACCGCTCTTTCCCTGGCTGCGGGCGTCACGACGAGTGGCAGCACCACCGTGACCGTAACCAGTACGACCGGGCTTACTCAAGGCATGTTTGTGAATGGCACCGGAATCCCGGTGGGCACCACGGTCGCCTCGGTGACCAACGCAACCACTTTTGTACTCAGCGCTGCCGCCACGGCTTCCGGTTCGGCTCTGACGATCACCGGCACGGGCGGTCAATTCTCCTTCATTCGTCCAGATATTCTCGCTGACACCTCCGCCACAGGGAATGGCACGGCCTTTGCCACCTACGTCGGTGCCAACGGGCCCAACACTACTGGCGGCAATGGTTTCCGTCCCCTGACTGCGGCGGAACTGGCTCTTTCACCTTTCCTTAGTTCCACTACCGCTGCGAACGTGGGCATGGGCATGGGCACCTATGGCGGAGTGATCACCGGTGCCACGACGATCAACAGCTTGACCTTGAATTCGAACGCCTTGGTTCCGAGCTCAAATGGGAGCTTCCTTTCGACCGGTCAGTTGCCGATCAATAATGTTCTGACCATCACCAGTGGCGGTATCCTGGCGGTTTCAGGGACGACCAACCTGCTGAGCGGTGGCCAGATCGCGGCCCCGGCAACCTCGTTGTTCGTGTGGACGCCCGGCGCGACGACAGCACTGACGATTAACAGCACCGTCACGGGCACGGGCGGCCTCACCAAGGCTGGCGACGGCACCCTGACCTTGGGTCTGCGCCAGCTTTACACTGGTACCACCAACGTCAACGCCGGCACCTTGAATCTCAATGGCGGCAATAACACGCTGTTCCTCTCCGCCGTCGGTGTGGGGAATGCCTTGAACGTGAATGGCACCGGCACGCTGGATGTGAATGGCACCAACCAGGTGGTGGCGGCCCTCGCCAGTTCCAATACCGTCGCCCCTAACACCGGCGGCACCATCCTCAATAATGGTGCGGCCGCAGTCACCCTGACCTCCACGGGCGGCGGCACCTTTGCCGGCGCAATCTCGGGCAGCGGCACCGGCGGCTTGCTGAGCTTCACCCGCTCGGGCAACAACACCACGACCTTGTTCAGCAACAACACCTACACCGGGGCGACCATCGTCCGCGGTGGTGTGCTGACATTGCAGGAAAACGGCGCTCTGTCCGCCACCTCCGGCCTGACGGATTACTTCGGTACGGTGAATCTGGACAACTCCGGCAACCCGATTAATGACATCGGCCGCCTCAACACTGCCGCGACGATCACTCTTCAGGGCGGCACGCTGGTTTACACCGGCTACAATGCCGCCAATTCGGCGCAGAGCCTGGGAGCGGTTGCGCTCCTGCCGGGTGCCTCCGTCATCACCGCCACGCGCGGTACAGGCGGTGCCGCCCAGCTCACGCTCGGCAGTCTGGCCACCGATGCCTTGGGAATCTCGACCGTCAACTTCACCACTGGTGCCGGTACCCTGGGGCAGGGCGGGCAGTTCAATGTCGGCAACGATCAGATCATGTTTAACAGCGCCCCGGCGCTGACCAACGGCATCATCGGCGGCTGGGCCGTGGTCAACGGTGCCGACTTCGCCACCTACCGCGCCACGGCTGATGTGACCACCGGTGCGATTGGTGTTGGGGCGCTCGGACAGAGCATCACGCTGGGCGGCGCCAACACCTACAACCCGTTTGGCATTTATTCCCTCAACGGTCTTGCCGCCGGCAATGCCACCGACAATATCACCATTGCTGCCAGTGTCGGCCCTGTGACTGCGCGTACGATAAACTCCCTGCGTGTGAGTGCTGTCTCTACGGTGAGCATGAATTCCCCGACTGACACACTGACCCTCGGCTCGGGTGGTTTGCTGCTCAATGGCGCGGCCAGCGTGATCCGGCTTGGCAACGTGAGCGCCGGAGCCACGGCCAACACCGCAGCGAGCTTGTACGCTTACACCAACAACACGGCCACCATCAACAGCTCGATCATCAACAATGGCAACCAGGTGATCAACTCCACCACCTTCATCAATCCAACAACCTTCGTGGGCTCGACCAACGTCGCCGTGGGCAGCACCGCTGGATTGTATGTGGGCGAAGCGGTGACCGGCACGGGCATCCCTGCCGGAGCCACGATCGCCTCGATCACCAACGGCACGAACTACCAGCTCTCGGTGCCCGCAACGGCCACCGGCACGGTGCAGGCTTCCTACGGAAACGGTTCCAGTGGAGCCGTGACATTGGTTAAATCTGGCTCAAGCACCCTGACGCTGACACCCGTAAACAATCAAGGTGCCACGACGGTCGCAGGCAGTACGGCGGTGACGGCGGTGAACAATACCCTGGGCCTGGTTCCTGGCATGGCGATCTTTGGCAACGCCGCCATTCCTTCCGGCACCACCATTGCTTCGATCACTGGCGGCACCACTCTGAACCTCTCCACGGGCGTGGGCGTGACTGCTGGCACCACCCTTGCGACGAGTTTTGGCCCGATCCCGGTCACCGGCACGGCGACGGTCGGCTCTCCCATCATCACCGTGGCCAGCACCAATGGCCTGACGGTGGGGTCTCCCATCAGCGGCGTGGGCGCTGCCCTTACCCTGGCGGGTGGCGTGACCAGCGTGGGCGTCAGCCTGCCCGGTTCAACCACCACCAATACCTCCACAACGGTCGTTGTTGGCTCTACCACCGGTTTGTTGGTTGGGATGTCAGTGACCGGAACCGGGATTCCGGTTGGCGCGACCATTGCCAGCATTACGGACAGCACCCATATCGTCTTGTCCGCTGCTGCGACGGCGTCTGGAACGGTTGCGCTCGCGGTCCCTGCCAATGCGATCACTGTCACCAGCACCACCGGCCTCGGGGTAGGCATGGCGATCACCGGAACCGGTATTCCGAACAACACGACCATCACGGCCATCACGAGCGCCACGGTGTTCACCATCAGCAACAACGCCACCCAGACCCTGACCGCCCAGGCCCCGGTGGCCAATGCGGTTATTCCTGCCGCCACGGTCATTACCGCCCTGACTCCCACCACGATTACCCTGTCGCAGGTCGCGACGGCGGGCGGAACCATTCCGCTCTTCGTCGCCCCGATCGTCGTTAACTCAGTCGCCAATGGCTCCACCGTGGTCACCGTTCCCAGCAACGCCAACCTCGCTGTGGGCCAGACGGTGACCGGCCCGGGCGTTCCCGCCGGCACCACTGTTGCGGCCATCTCGGGCACCAGTGTCACCCTTTCCGCCGGCGTCGCCGCCGGAACCAACAATCTGACCTATTCCACCACCTTGTCGAACACCTACACAGGCCCGACCATTGTGGACCAAGGCACGCTGACTCTTGCCGGTGTCGCGGGATCCACCGTCATTCCTGGCGATCTGACGATCAACAACGCCGCGGTGACGATGACCCTCAATGCGGGCCAGATCTCCAGTTCATCGAAAATCACCATCAACGGCGGCAGTACGATGACCTACATCGGCAATAACACCGTCAATGGCTTGATTACCTTCGGCAACCCCGGCGGCACTGCTGCCCCGACCCTGGCGCTAGGCACTGGTGTGCTGACAGTGGGAGGAGGCTTTGCCTCAAGCAACGACAGCTTCAGCTTCATCCCGACGCTGTCAGCGACGTCACCGGGCTACGTCAACCTCACTACCGGTCAGCACACCATTACCACGGCAGGGCTTGCTCCCGTTGATTTGGACATCACCGCACCGGTCGTTGGCCAAGGCGGCATTACCACTGCGGGCACAGGCGGCTTGCGGCTTTCCTCCGCTGGCAACGGGTATTCCGGCGCGACCACCGTCAATGGCGGCACCCTCTTCCTTGGCGCTGCCAACGTGATCCCGGATTCCTCCACGTTCACCATTGCCAGCGGTGCCACGCTAGATCTCAATGCCTTCAGTGAAGCGATCAGTCAACTCTCCGGTGCGGGCACGATCACCGACAACGGTGCGGCCGCCACGCTCACCTTCGGTCTGAACAATGCCAGCACTTCCTTTGGCGGTCAGTTCGCGGCCTACAGCGCCAACACTCTGGGCAACCTTAGCATTACAAAAGTTGGCACGGGCGCCCTGAGCCTCACTGGTGCTGGCAGCACTTCGACAGGCACCTTCACGATCAACGGCGGTGCGGTCACTTACTCGGGCGCCGCTCAGACCGCCTTCACCACCACCGTCATCAACAACACTGGCTCGCTGACGCTGGACAACAGTGGCAGCAACGTCAATAACCGCCTCGGCGGCATCCTCAAGAGCCTCACCCTCTCGGGTGGCGAATTGAAGATCATCGGCTCATCGTCGGGCACCTTTGAATCTCTCGGTGCGCTTAACGCTCCGAACGGCACCGGAGTCATGACTCTCACGCCTGGAGCAGGGTCCACCGTGCTGAATTTCAATACGATCCCCGCACTTGCCACTGGCCAGCTATACTTGTTGCGTGGCACGAACCTCGGTTCCATCCCGGGTGCAGGGGTGGCCAATATCTTCGCCACAACGGTGGCTCTCAGTGGCGGCGGTGGTCTGCCCGGCTTCAACACCATCAGCATTCGCCCGGACATGATCGGGGATGCCTCCGCGACTGGTCTCGGCACAGGCTTTGTCACTTATTTCCCTGGCGTTGGCTTCCGCTTGCTCAATACCTCCACGGAAATGTCGGGCTCGCTCGCCAATACGGTCTCGAACGCGAACCTCGGGTTGACCTCGCTTGTGGAGACATTCACCACGGACACAGTCAACAGTCTGACTCTGAATGCCGGCGGCGGATTGACCGCCTTTAACAAGGGCAGCATCCTGAATTTGGGTGGCATCAGTATTCTCGCCCTCAGTGGGAACAGCGGGATCAGTGGTGGCCAGATCATTCCAGGTGCCGTCACCAATGCGATGTTCATTCATGCGCTGGGGGATCTGAACCTGTCCAGCAACATTATCGCGGCCAGCCTTACCAAGTCGGGGGCAGGCAACTTGTCGTTCAACAGTCAGCAGCTCTTTGGTGGTTCGCTGGTAGTTACTGGTGGGACGGTGACGCTCAATGGCGGCGCGGACAACACCCTGCTGGTGCTCCCGACCACCACTGTGCCTACCACAATCGCGCTCACGGCCAATGCCGGCACGGTGGACTTGAAGGGTACCAACCAGGCCATCGCCGCCCTTTCGAACAACAACCCCCTTCCCAGCACCGGCGGCACGATTTTGAATTCTAGCGGTACGATGGTCACCCTGACCTCGACCGGCGGCGGTGTCTTTGGCGGTGTGATGTCCGGCAGCAATCTTGCCTTCACCCGTTCCGGCAACAACACGACCACCCTGGTTAGCCCGGAAACCTACACCGGCGCCACCATCATTCGCGGCGGCACCCTGCAGTTGCGTGACAATGGCTCGCTGGCCAGCACTGCCACACTCACTGACTACTTCGGCACGCTGAACATCGACAACAGCAATTTCACCAACTTCAACGCCAGTGGCCGTGTTTCGGCTGCGACCATCGCGCTTCAGGGAGGTACACTGCTCCTGACCGGTGCCCCCGGCCTGGCCTCTGTCGACACGCTCAATGCGGTGAACCTGCAACCTGGTGGCAGCACCGTCACCGCCACTCCCGGTTCGATCGGCTCAGCCGTTCTTACCCTCGGTAATTTGGTCACCAACAGTGCGGCGACCGTGAACTTTACTGCGGGTGCCGGCACTCTGGGGCTCGCCAGCGTGGGCGGCTCGCAAAACATCGCACAGATCATCCTTTCCCAGGAGAATGGCGGCGCGGTGGCATTGACCAACGGCATTCTCGGTGGCTGGGCCACGGTGGGTGGCACCGACTTCGCAGGTTATGTGGCACCGTCGGCGGGGTCAGGGGTAGGAGGGG
>Ga0209697_10000596_pt1 | contig 59383 bp, 46 predicted proteins | sample AliMusrvi5mmetaG_FD_184115 | JGI IMG/M metagenome (GOLD analysis project Ga0209697, IMG submission 184115) | Freshwater lake bacterial and archeal communities from Alinen Mustajarvi, Finland, to study Microbial Dark Matter (Phase II) - Alinen... | ecosystem: Environmental > Aquatic > Freshwater...
TAACAAACGGCGAGCCCAAGGCATTTTCGACCCTGAAATCAAAATCGTCATTGGCCCGTTTGGCGCGCCGGCGATTATGGGTACGGCGATTGAGTCCGACACGGACTTGTTTGTAGAGGATGGGCCCGGGGGAATCAAATTTTATCGCTATAGCCGCCATCAGCATGAGCGGCGCCGCTATAATTAGAGCTGCCACAGCTACAACGACATCGAAAAATCTGTGCAGAAAAGTATACCGGTTACGGACAAATTGCATCAGTGAAGCAAACAAGGCAACCATCAAAAGAACGCGTGGGGAAGGATGAGGGACTGGGTTGACGGAAACTCTTGATATGTTGAAGATAAGGTCACTGTATTCACGGGGACTTTTCCATCCCAGCAAATCTCTCACACGAATGCTGTACCGATCTGGGCTACCTATATTCAGAGAACCATGAAATGCGCGGGATTGATGGGCCCGGATAGGATTCTGCGCCATTGCGCTGAAGAACACTGTCCCTCCCGGTGTTTTGAGCCACGAGCCAAACACGGACGCCGGATCGAAGGGTATTGATAAGGCAGGTAATGCGGAATCGCTGAAAAGAGTAGGTGAATTTAAAATATACATTGTCGCCTGACTAATGATTAATCGGTCCGGCGAATTTTCATTTGTATTGCTGCCGATGACACTATTCTCGGCAGGCAAAAAAAGTTGAGTCCAATCTGTATCGAAACTGTTTATGGAATTTTCTGCATCCCCTTCATAGCTGCTGTTGAGTAAAGCCCAATCTATGCCGTCCTTAAACCAAGGATAGCCCGCATGAGCTTTTTGCACGGTGCCAAAGAGCACGCACGCAACAACCCCAGCAACCATAAAATTAATTTTCAATTGTTTTACCTTGTTTCCGTTCGCCTGATGATCTTACCAATTAGATTAATTTCTGACTTCCTGTCACATTTGACAAAAAAAACAGCAATAATGACAATGATACCTTCAGATTCTGGGATAAAACGGGGGTTCGCCACACAAACCTCATAATCAAATGGCTTATAGTGGGGCACTATAAACTGACTGTGGCGGATACATATATAATGTTACTTAAATGGATTTTCGCTGTCAATAGATGGGTAAAATATCCGCAGGGTTATCCGCCGGACCTCATAAATAGGGCGCCCAAGGGGGGCAAGGTGAGGTTCAATGAAAAAGGACGATTTTGCACCGAAAAGATATCCGCGTGGAATCCGCCATAATTGCCCCGGTCTTCACCGCCATAGATGCGGGCGTCGCTGTTGGCGATTTCCCGCCACAGACCGCCGCGCGGGACCCCCACGCGGTAATCCGTTCTCACTATCGGAGCAAAGTTGAGCACACAGAGGACGATTTCTCCACTTGTTTTTGCTTTGCGGATAAAACTGATAATGGAATGTTTTTCATCTCTAAAATCTATCCATTCAAAACCGGACACATCGCTGTCAATTTCGTACAGGGCCGGTTCGCTGCGATACATTCTGTTCAAATCCTGAACCCACCGCTGCATACCGCGGTGGAATGGGAATTCCTGCACATGCCACTCCAAACTTTCATCATGATTCCATTCCCGCACCTGCCCGAATTCCGCACCCATAAAAAGTAGTTTTTTCCCAGGATGCCCATACATATACCCCATCAAAAGACGCAGTGTGGCGAAGCGCTGCCATTCGTCGCCGGGCATCTTGCCGAGCAAAGAACCTTTTCCGTGCGCTACTTCGTCATGCGACAACGGCAGAACGAAGTTTTCGGCAAACGCATACCACAGGCTGAATGTAAGCCGCTGGTGATGATGTTTCCGGAACACGGGATCAATTTTACAATAACTGAGCGTATCGTTCATCCACCCCATGTTCCATTTCATGCCGAACCCGAGACCGCCGAGATAGGTCGGTTTCGAGACCAGCGGCCAGGCAGTCGATTCTTCCGCGAATGTCTGCACATCGGGATAATTTTCATAGACAACATAATTAAACCGTTTGAGGAATTCAACGGCTTCAAGATTTTCATTACCCCCATACTTATTGGGCATCCATTCGCCTGCTTTGCGCGAGTAGTCAAGATACAGCATGGACGCGACTGCGTCAACTCGGAGCCCGTCGATATGAAACACATCCAGCCAGTACAACGCACTCGAAAGCAGGAAATTTTTGATTTCATGCCGGCCATAGTTAAAAATACTGCTCTTCCAGTCGGGATGAAATCCCTGTCGGGAATCGGCATGTTCGTACAGATGTGTCCCATCGAAATACGACAACCCATGCTGGTCGGTCGGGAAATGCGACGGGACCCAATCGATGATGACCCCGATGTCCGCCTGATGGAGTTGGTCTATGAGATACATAAAATCCTGCGGCGTACCGTACCGGCTGGTCGGCGCAAAGTATCCCGTTGTCTGATACCCCCATGAACCGTAAAACGGGTGTTCCATAAGCGGCATGAACTCGATATGCGTAAACCCCATTTCGCGGCAATAATCGACAAGATATCCTGCCATTTCGCGGTACGAAAGCGACCGGTTTCCCTCTTGCGGCACACGGCGCCATGAACCGAAGTGAACTTCGTAGATTGACAGAGGACCGTCAATGCGGTTGCGGGTGTGGCGGGATTGCATCCACGAAGCATCAGCCCACTGATACTGCGTGGCCCGCACCAGTGACCCCGTTTTAGGAGGCGTTTCGCACAAACGAGCGAACGGGTCAGCTTTTTCAACAGAGTAATTGTTGTGCTGGGAAACAATCCAGTACTTATAAATAAAATCTTGACCGACTCCGGCAATAAAACCTTCCCAAATCCCAGAGCCGTCCTGACGGACGAACAGCGCATGAGTATCGCGGTTCCAGCCGTTAAAGTCGCCGATAACTGAAACCTGACGGGCATTGGGCGCCCAGACGGCGAAATAAGTGCCCGTAACGCCGTCAACCGTCATCAGGTGAGAACCAAAATGATTGTAGAGGCGGAAATGACTGCCCTCTTTGAACAGATAAATGTCCTGGTCGGTAAAACGCGAGGCGGGGATAACCGTTAACATATGCCGCTATTCCTTTTGGACTGTATTCTTTAATTGCACCGTATATTTTTCAATCATCCGCGCCGGCTGATAGGACTCTTTTGCTTTTCGCAAACCCGCAATGCCCATATCTTCCTCGCGGTTGATATACCGCACGGCCGGGGGCAGATGAGCGCAGAAAAGCTGATTGATCATCTGGTAGGCACCTTTATACGATACTAAAGCATTTTCGTGATGAACTATGGCCGTCGACCAACATCCGTCATCGTAAAGAAATTTATCCGTCACCGTTCCCAGCGTTGCCGCAACCACCACCCCGTCAACCGTCAACATCCCCCCCAGCACATTCAAATCTTGGGAATGGTCCAGCAGGCGGCACGCCAGACAATACGCTGCTTCCCCCAGCATTTCGTTTTTCCGGTCGAAATGCCACCGATTGATGAAATCATATGCAGCAGCAATGTTCTCGGGCTTCAGCGGTTCGTAGGCATACGCGTAGGCTTTCTTAAACTGCTGGATAAGGTTGCGTTTCGGCGCGTACTTCTGTCCGCTGAGGGCAACAAGGTCTTCGCGCAAATACACATAGTCAAAACTGTCGCGGTCAGGCGCTATATCGAACGCGTCCAACGGAAAATGTTTGAGATACGCAGCCGGAACAAAGCGAAATATTACGGTATAATCATTGTCCAACCCGTACTGCGTAAGAACGCACGCCAGGGCAAGAAACGAATGTCCATACTGCGCATCTTCAAAAGAACCTTCACGGAGCAACGGGGGCAAAAAGACCATGGTGTTGTCTTGCATGTAATAAACCAGCAGGAATTTTTCAAGGGAACAATAATAGTAATTGAAGTGATTCTGCCAGCCGAACAGAGATGAAAATACCGTATCGCTGGTGGAGGGCGCAGCAGTGCGGTAGGCATCGTCAAAAAAGTGTTTGCTCGCAATATCAATCAGCGAGAATTGAGGAAAGACAGGGATATTCATAGTTCGCTCAAGCGGTCAGTTCTTTTATCAATGTATCGCATTGCTTCCCGCGGGTAATATCCAGCTCTTTTGCCTTTTTCAGGTTACCTACCGCCGCCTCTTTATCGCCCTTTTTCGCCTGTGCTTCCCCCAGCCCGAAATAGGCAGCGGCATATCGGGGATTGAGCTCGATAGCTTTTGAAAAATCCTGCATAGCGCGGTCACTATCCTGCCGGGATGAAAAGATGACCCCGCGGTTGTAAAATGCCCCCGCAAAGGAGGGGCTGATAGCAATCGCGGCATTAAAATCACCGAGAGCTTCTTCAAGCATTTCCTTCTTTTGATAGGCAATGCCGCGATTGATATAGCTTTGGGAATAGCCGGGGTCAACGGCAATCGCACGGGTAAAACTGACTATCGCCGCATCGGTATCCGATTTCTTCAAACTATTAATGCCAGCATTATAGTGGAACATAACATCTTTTGATGAGCTCTCTGCCGACTTTGTAAGAACATCTTTTTTCGCCACGAGAGGTACCTGACGGACCGGAAAAACCGGTTTTGCGATTGATGGACCCGGCACTGAGACAGGATTCACGGCCCCGCTCGGGATGGCGGTCGTCTTCTGCACAACAGCAACGGGGGGCGGTATTTTTTTTATCGGGACAGAAACCGGAACAGATATCGCCGGTTTCAGCTGAACAATTTTTTCAGGTGTCTGTTTTACCGGTCGTGACTGAGAGACAGGTTCACTGATTTGCGCATAGAAAGCAACGGCAAAGTCAGTCGTTGCTATATTGGGATCAAGATTTACAGCTTTATCTATGTCCACTTTCGCTTTTTTCTTTTCATCCATACGGGAATATGCCTGTGCGCGAGAAAAATAGCATGCAGCATTTTCCGGTTCACGGTCAATCGCCTTGGCATAATATTTCACCGCTTCGCCATAGGATCCGGCGCGGGAAAACAATCCTGCACGCGCTTTCAGGGCGTCAACGAGTTTGCTGTCAATTTTTAGTGCGGCGTCATAATCTTTCGCCGCTTCCTCAAATTGATTTATCCGTTCATAAACAACACCGCGACGAACATAGCTCTGCGCATCTTTCGCGGCCCCTGTCAACACGCGATTTAAATCGCTTATCGCATTGTCGTTGTCTTGCACAGCTTCATAGCCAGCAGCCCGTGTTAGGAGGAGTTCGCTGTCTACAAGTCCGGCGGAAAACGCAAGGGAAAGATCTGTAATAGAATCGTTAAAACGCCCGATTTTGAAGTACGACATTCCCCTGGCCCTCATGAGCGCAGGATCCACCATACCCCGCTGAGACGCAGCATTATAATCGTTCACGGCCCTGATGTCGTCACCGGCTTTTGCATAGGCAATGCCGCGCTGGTAATAACTTTCCGATTTGCCAGGATCAAGCGATAATGCGCGGGTAAAATCATCAACAGCACTCTGGTAAACACCTGCAGAAAGCTGATAGATACCGCGCTGAAAATACGCTTCAGGATCGTCCTTTCCCCACCGTAATGCCTCATCAAGGTCTTTTTGCGCGCCTTTTTTGTCGCCCTTTTTTAGCGCCGCCATGCTGCGGGCAAGATACAATCCTGCGTTCTTAGGATCAAGTTTCAATGCGTCGGAAAAATCCCGATGAGCACTGTTAAACCGGCTCTGCATCATATGGATTTTCCCGCGCGCTTCAAACGCGGCTATGCATTTCTGATTATATTTTATCGCTGCCGCATAGTCGTCGAGGGCATCATTTAGTTTGTTTTTTTGCATATAGAGCGGCGCGCGCTTTAGGTACAGAGCATAATCTTTGGGTTTATTCTTTATCTCTCTGTCCAATTCATCAAGCCGCTGAGAGATATTTCCGTACAATTCATCTGGATGAACAATCTTTTGCGATAGGACGACGATTGTGGGGACAGGAGCTGCCGGGTCCGTTGTCGGTTCTGAGACCGGTTCTGAGACCGGCTCTGAAATCGGGTCCGTTGTCGGTTCTGAGACCGGTTCTGAGACCGGCGCTGAAATCAGTTCCGTTGCTGGTTCCGGGGATGATTCTGAGGCTGGCACAAATGGCGAATCTTCCTTGGGCATTTCCGTAGTGGCGGGAGGATGAATGGATATTTTTTCTGCGGGTGGCGCAGAAACCTGAATTTCACCCTGCATCGCCTCAATTTCCGTCAATGTTTTAGGTACGGGCACCGATGGCTGAGGAGGTGGCACTGCCACAACAACAGGCACCGGCACGGGCACAGGAGCGGGTAGAGGCGTTGGGGGTACTATCTGCAACTGAACCGGCGGCGGAACATTGACAACTTGCTGAACAATCACCAAATCTTCAATGTATTTTTTGCATTCGGTGACTGCGGGATTGGCAAGGGTGAACGCCTCCTGCGGGTCGAGTGCAATGGCGGCATCGTAATCCTTGAGAGCGAGCACATTTTTCCCAGTGTTGCGGTGCCCTAATCCCCGGTAATAAAACGCCCGCGCGCTTGCGGGCTGGAGTTCAATCGCCTTGTTTAAATCAGCTATCGCTTTTTCGTTCTCTTCACCGGCAAGAAATATCAGCGACCGCTGAAGATAAATTTCAAAATTGTCCGCGTCATAATTGATGGCGCTGTTATAATCGGCTAACGCAAGTTCCATATCGCCGTTAAGCGTATAACATTCGGCACGCCGCAAATACGAAGGCACATGCGCGGGCTGATATTCAATGCTCTTGGTATAATCGCTCACGGCTTCAGGCATTGTTCCCTGTTTCTGATGGAGAGTTCCCCGCAAGAAATAGACAGTCCCCAGCCGCGGATCTATCGCCAGCGCATGGGAATAATCCTTTATCGCATCAACGGCCCTTCCCATGTTTTCATATTGGGCACCGCGTATTGTGTACTGGCTTGCGTTTTCCGGATCCGCAGCGATAGCCATCGAAAAAGAATTGATGGCGCTGACAGCGTCACCTTTGGCGTTGTGCGCGTATCCCCGCGCGATAAACAGATTGGGGTCTTTATATCCAAGATCGAACGCCTGCGACAAATCTGTCAACGCTTCTTCAGTGCTTCCTTTATGTGTCCGCGACAACCCACGCAAGTAGTATGCTTCGGCATACTTGTTGTTGAGAGCGATTGCCCGGGTAAAATCAGCTTCGGCTTCAGCGTTCTTTTTCTCCGCGATATAGGACTTGCCGCGCGCAAGAAGAATTGTTCCGTCGTTTATCCCTCCCGCAATCGCACGGGTGAACTGGATTGCTGCGCGGGCGTGATCGCCCGCCGCTGCATACGCTTTGCCGAGGTGATGATACGCTTCAATCATTTTGGGATTTATCTCGACCACTTTTGAAAAATCTTCAATAGCGCCCGGAACATCATTTTGATTAACGGCAATCAACCCGCGCGCATAATACGCTTCGGCTGATGCAAGGTTGATAGAAATCGCTTTTGCAAAATCACGCACTGCCGACGGTTCATCGCCGCTGACCGCAAGGATGATCGCCCGGAAAAGATAGGCGAAAAAGTAGTCGGGCGTCAGGGCAATAGCGTGGCGAACATCTTCAAGCGCGTGAGAAAAATTGTTTTTTTCGAAATAACAGTTAGCCCGTGCAAGATATGCAAGGGAAAAACGCGGATTCATATCGATAGCGGCATTATATTCCTTGATGGCTTTTTCATAATGCCCTTCATAACGGTGAAAATTGGCTAAGTTATAAAATGCAAAAAAATCATTGGGGCAAAGATCTATCGCCGTTTGAAAATCTTCCGCAGCCCGCTCTTCCTCAAGCTTTTTTCGGTACGCAATACCGCGGTTGTTATAGGCAAACCAGTCATCGGGCTTCAGCGCAATCGCCTGATTGAAATCTTCAATGGCGTTGTCCAGCAAGTTCTTGCTGCGGTAGGCGATGCCGCGGTTATTGTACGAATAATCATCGCTCGGGTTAAGCTCGATGGATTTCGTAAAATCGACTATTGCGCGGTCGTTGTCCCGCATCATGCGGTAGGTGAGCCCCCGCCCGTAATAGGCGGCAGCAAGCTGGGGATTCAATTGCAGGGCTGCGCTGAAGTTATCGAGTGCCTTTTGATAATCTCCCTGACGGCGATAGGCGGCGCCCAATCCATTAAATGCGGTTGAGTTCTGAGGATTGATTGCAATGGCATCCTTGAAATCGGCTATTGCGGCTTCGCTGCTGCCTTGCAAAGCATAGCTGTCTCCGCGGGCTATATAGACGAACTGAAAATGACTGTCAATGGACAGCGAACGCGTAAAATCTTTTATGGCATCTTCATAATCGCCCTGCGAGGAATAAATAAGCCCCCGGTTGTAATAAGCCGATGCGTCTTGCGGGTTCATCAGAATGGCTTTGTCATATTCCCTGATTGCAATGCTCAGCTCAGCGCGCCGCTGAGCATTCAGGTTTTTCTTAAACGGAATGACAGAATTCTCGGGGTTTAGTTCGATGAATTCTATCTGCTGATCAATGAATTTTTGAATGTACTTATGCAATTTTTCCATCTGCCACCTCTGCAAACAATAATTCTGCCGACCGACGGGCGCGGTTTTTAAATACGGGTAGAACCTTGCGGGCGTTGGCGCGGAAATCATCCCGCCATTCCCACACATCAAGAACTACCGCCAGTAAGCTATAGTGGTTATAAGCGTCAAGACAGTCAATATTTTTCTGCCCCATCTCCCGCAAAAATCGTCCGATCTTCGGATCGTCAGAAATACCGATCTGGGGAATACCGAACAATGCCGATACGATCAATGCATGCAATCGCTGACTGATAACCATGTCCGTTTTGGAAAGGATGCCGTACAGTTCACGAAAGTTCTCCCAGCCGACTATTTTTGCCGGAGATCGCATCGCACCCATCACTTGCCGGGCGAATGGCGCATCGTGGCGCGGATAAAACGGCACAAAGAGTATCTCGGCCGATAAGCGCTGAGCGAGATTATCCGCAAGTTTTGAAAATAATTCTATCGGCAAGGGCCCCCTCAAAGGCGGCCGCAACACAAAAACGATCCGTGGATGGTCAGCTTTGAGCTTGATGACCGGTAAATCATGCAAAAGGACAGGGTCGGCGGTCACCTCTATCGGCGCACTGCAGCCCCATGACACAAGCAATTCCCGGGAACTCTCTTCTCGGACAGTAATACTATGCGCCAGCGACAACACTCGGGACGCGGCGAAGCGGTTGAACCATCTGAGATCATTGACTCCCGCAGCATACACAAACACCTTTTTGCCGAGTAATCGTGCGATTGCGATGATGGTTAGATAATAGTACAGGCTCCCTGAGCCGGTCCTGTCCTGAAACAGTCCCCCGCCGCCTGAGATGACCACATCAGCGGCAAGTATTGATCGGACTATTGACGCCCAGTGCCATCGGTCTATGGATTTCACGCCGTGTAACTGCTCTGTTTTTTGCGGATCCCCCGAGAGCACGGTAACAGTACTGCCGGAATCCCGAGCCCGTACTTCGGCAAGGATCGATTCCAGTATCATTTCATCGCCGGCATTATTAAACCCATAGTATCCAGAAATAACCACATTCATAGTTTTTTAAATCTTCTCAGCGCATATGCCAGTGCCCAGCCGGCAGAACAACCGATTAACATACCGTACATCGTGCGCAGCAGGGAAATGAGGACCGGGGTGTGGGCATGAAGAAATGTATTGATAATGGATACCTGTCCGACCATGCCCAACCAAACCAGCCAGGGATTGCCGCTGGCGAACCCCGCAAACAACAATGGCTGACCAAACAAAAACTCTTTGGTGCGCGGGCGCACAGAAAGAAAACCTTCCAGCCATTGACGCATTCCCGCTTCCGGACGGGCCCAATCGTGGGATACGTTGCCCGTCCGCAACATCAAAATAGAAAAAATAATCACTATGAGAGAGAACACCAGAAGATGGCGTACCTGTAATGATTTCCGCCACAGTAGTTTCAGTTCATCCGCCGAAAAAATAATAAGCGGCGACAGCAGCAGCGGCACCGTCATAGCTATTTTCACAAACGGGATTTCAAAGATCCTTTGCATAAAACTACCGTCAAAAAGCAAACTTGCGATAGCAAGCCCGCCAAACAATGTAACGGCATTGACGACGCAAAAACGAACAAACGGAGAGGTGAGAACCCTACTGCATGCGATTGCACCCACAGGAAACACCACAGCGCAAACCAACACCAGAAAGAGCCGCATTGCAGAATGATTACCAAACGGATACAGCGGCGCTGTCACCGGACCGACAACAAATCCTTCAGCACGCACAGCGTTTTGCAACTGTTCAAGGCGGGCCACATTGCGTGCTACGGTCTCTTCCTCGCGTAGATACACAAGAAGAAACCGATTCCCCCGCTCCCGAACTGCGCGCATCCACCGCGCTATCCACATTTCATCAGAAGCCATTGTGAACTGCTCAGACGGGAAAATGGCATGGCCAAGAATTATCTGGCGCGGAAAAAAGCGTTTTACTTCATCAATACCCATCCCGGAAGCAAATTCAAGAACAACCAGCAGATTGTCCGGCAAATGACTGAAAAGAACTGCCGGTTTCGGATAGCCCGGAACTTCCTTGCCATCCAGGAGTATTTTTCTGCCGGTTAATTTTTTATCGGCAACGATCCACAGAGGGTCACCCATATTCTGCGGCCGCAGTACGACAGAGAGTCCGGAGGACTCGATGCTTTTAATTTTTTCTTGAGAAAATCCGACAGGCAGAGATGCATTCCAATATTCCGGCAGGAAACTGCCGTTGGGGGAAGTTTTTGAAGATATACCATAGCGGCTTTTCTGGCTATCCGAAAGCTGCACAACCTGACCCAGTGATTCTTCTGATAAGAGCGCGCTGGAGACGCCTTGGTCGTGCGCTGCGGCAAGAACCGTTGTAATCGGAATGCCACAACGGAGTGCTACTATGTTCGCCGCATTAAAATCAAGACATATTTCGACAGGCGCCACGCGGGATTCGATAGAAATACGCTTTACTATCGTCGTTCCCACAATAACCGTTGCCGCCAGTATAACACCGAAAAGAGCATAGCGCGCGTAATTCATACAATCGTTTTACGCTCCCAACCGCATGTCCCGCTCACTGCATCACTCAACATCACGCAGGAACTGCGCAGCTTCTTCGGGCGCGGTCGGATTAATATAAAATCCGCTCCCCCATTCAAAACCAGCCACACGGGTCAGTTTAGGGATGATCTCGATATGCCAATGGTAATGCGGCAAATGGGATTCTTTCAACGGGGCGGTGTGGATCAGGTAGTTGTAAGATGGGTTGTCCAGTGTCCGCATAAGCTTGCCCACGACCGATTTCATCATCACCGCAAGATTAACAACCTGATGTTCTTCAATCTCGTTAAAATCAGAGCTGTGATTCTTAGGCAGAACCCACACTTCAAAAGGGAATCGGGATGCAAACGGGCACAGAGCCACAAAATCGTCGTTCTCAGCGACAACCCTTTGGCCGAATGAAAGCTCCTGTTTTATAATGTCACAAAAACCGCACCGCTCTTTGTAATCAAAATAAATCTTGCCACCGTTAACTTCTTCCCGGACGCGTTTAGGAACAACGGGGGTTGCGATAAGCTGAGAATGAGGGTGCGCCAGCGTCGCGCCGGCCGCCGAACCGTGATTTTTAAAAATTAAAATATACTCAAGCCGTATATCTTTTTTCAGGTCAAGTATCCGGTCCCGGTACGCCCACAGAATGTTTTCAACATCTTTATCAGAAAGATCAAAAATATCACGGTCATGATGCGGCGATTCTATGATGATCTCGTGAGCACCCAAGCCATTCATCCGGTCGTACATCCCGTCCCCTTGACGATTGAGTGTTCCTTCGATGGCAAGAGCAGGGAATTTGTTGGGGATGACCCGCACCCGCCAATTGGCGGCATTGCGCGACCGCCCGGAATCACCATATCCGACTATCTCGGAAGGCGTCATGGCTTCATTGCCTAAACAAAAAGGGCACTTATTGCCGGCGGTATTTTCTACACCGCGGGAGAAATCGGACGGGCGTTTTCCCCGGTCTGTCGATATGATAATCCATCTGCCGGTTATCGGATCCCTGCGAAGCTCTGGCATGTATCCCCCGTGAAAACCATCGCACTTCTACCGCGGGCCTCTTATTTAAAGTCCCCACCAAATAATCTTGTCTGTAAATACAGGAACACTTTTTTGATTAATTACCTATTTCATGCGTTCCAGAGCACGCAATGATTCCGACTTATCCGGCTTATAATACAGTGATTTATTGAAACACTCCTTGGCATTTACCAGATTGCCTGCCGTATACGCTTTCATTCCCTGCTCATAAAATTGCTGAGACAGGGATTCAGATACGCGCGCCAATTCTTCTCTTGCCGCGGCATGATCCATGTTATATGCCAACGCCTTGCGAAAAGCCACTGCAGCGGACTCGAGCTTTTTGTCCTGAAACAGTGCAACGCCGGATTTATATTCTTTCTCTGCGTACTGGCTGTTGATGATAGTGATATAGTTTTTGGCATTCATCGCTGTTTTCTCAAACCCGGGATATTTGACAGCGGTGTCGCGGGTGGCAGTAAAGGATTTTAACGCCTCGTCATAATCGCCGCTCTGGTACTGACTCACCGCCCGCATATATGCAGCGTCAATCTGGTCCTTAACTTTATCCTTAATTTTTTCCTTACTCTGCTCCTGCTGTGCCGCAGATATCTTTTTTTCTTCACTGGCAATAAGTTTTTGGCATTGATCGGCGTACCATTGAGCGTCAGTGCGCGCAGGCAACGCCATCACGACCGCGTTAAAGTATTTAACTGCATCGCGGTATTGTCCCTGATCATAGAGCTCAACACCTTTGACAAAAAGATCATTGGTCTGTAGTAATGTTATTTTTTGCACCTGCACTTCGATTTCATCGACAAAACGCTGAGCTTCCTTATTAGAAGGATTTAAAACGAGATATTTTTTAAACCCTTCTTTTGCTTCTACATAGTTCCCGTTGCGATAATAGGCAATCGATTCGTCCCAGAGTTTGAGCAGTTCAGCCTTTTTACCCACCGTTCCTTGCGCTGACCGCAATTGACGGGCAGATTCTTCAATGCGGGACAATCCTTCAACGGCTTCTGTATTTTCAGGATCGACGCCAAGCACATAATTATAATAACGGCGGGCTTGCAAAAGATCATTCCGCGAGAAAGCGACCCGGGCACGCGTCAGCCAGCGGGAAATTCCTATCATCCGTTGTTTTTCAAAATCGTCCAAGGCCTGACCGATGAGCACCAAATATTCTTTTGAACCTTGATGATCGGGATACAAAGATAATATCTCTTCCAATTCCTGACGGGCTGCTAAATAATCTTTTTTATTGTATTTGTCTTTGGCGATTTCGAAATGGTAGGTAAGATAATGGTTGTACGCAATGTCCGGGCGGACTATTTTCCCGAACGCGATATCAATCCCCCATTGATTAACGAAAGACAAATCCTTCGACGGTATCCTTGTGTAATTTAAACTGAAATCATTAAAATCAAGACCGACACCTCCGCCGAATCCTGAAGACATATTGTCAGTTGACTGCTTCCATCCGCCGCGCAGAGTGACGGGATACACCGGCGAAAAACTGATGCCAGCTCCCGCTCCGGCAGTCCCGTCAGTGAGCAATCGACTCACATCGGCCGTCAAAACCAGGTCACTCCATGAGGCCTTTTCATACTTGATTCCCGCGGCAGCGGTCAACGGAAGAGAAACGGACTGTGCGGGAAAGGTAAGCTTCCCGCCGATATTTTTTACCGCTATACTTGCCGTAAAAGGGGACGAGCCAGACAGGCGCGACAAAATACCGACATCGGCAGCCAGTGATTGAGCGGTATTTCCGCCGACACTCGATTGCAACATCTTAACGCTGGCACCTACTGACCCATAATCTTCCGTGACGGGATATTCATGACGGAGCGGCAATGCACCGCTGATAATCGCCTGCATATTTTTGGGTGAATCTGTTCCTTGATATATGCCGGCAGAATTATTGCCGTAAGAGAAGTAGGAGACAGCTACGCCAAAGCTGGCGCTCTTTGTCGGAAAAGCTATACCGATAAAGCGATAATCAACTCCGTCTGAGAGCAGGGTATCGGTCAATGAAAGTTTTGCCTGATAGAGAGATGTTATTGCTGCCGGGTTAGAAACCATCACGGCAGCCGAAGGCGGCGCATACACGATGGAATCGCCCATTGCTGAGGATTGCGGGTCGGCGACTATACGCGAGAAGTCAGCGCTACCGGTGTCTGAAGCTGCGGCGTACATGACGCCCGCAGTAAATAGAAGGAGGAGAGCACAAATGGTATGTTTACTTCGCATATTTTTTTATCAACTGAAGCAGTTCCGGCAGCTTGAACGGTTTAGTGACACAATCAACCGCGCCATATTCAAACCAGCCGTCCGCTTCCCCGTCATATTCATCCGTTGCAACCATGATCACCGGAATATGCTTCGTTGACAAATCACTTTTTAGCCGCCGGCATGCTTCTATTCCTGACGGGGCATCCGCCATCATAATATTGAGAAGCACCAACTGCGGCCGAAACTGAACAGCGACTTCAACGATATGAACAGTATCGGTTATATTTTTGACTTCGTATCCCTGTTTTTCGAGAAACTGCAACAATAGCCCGCCGATTTGAATATCATCATCGATCCTGAGAACGCGGGCCTTAATGTTTGCCAGCTTCCGTATGCGCAGTATCAGATAATCCATATCCACGGGTTTTAGGATACAATCGTCAGCACCCAGTGCAAAGCCCCTGTCGATATCCACCGTCTGATCGCCGGTGATAAGAATGATGGGGATATCTTTTGTCTGCGCGTCGCTTTTTGACTCCTTGCAGACTTCAAACCCGTCTTTCCCCGGCAGGCGTATATCGAGAACCACCAACGCGGGGTTATCCCGACGAATCCGTGCGAGTCCTTCAAATCCGTCAACAGCAGTGATAACTCTAAATCCGTTTACTTCCAATCCCGCACCCATAGTTTCCAATATCGCAGGATTATCGTCGATGATTAGAATGGTAGCTCTTGTATCTGACACAGATCCTCCGTCCTCCGCAGTTTTAATTTGCGGGAAGCATAATAACGGTCATCGGTTTTAATGCCGTTGCTGATTCAACCGTAACAGCAACCGTATCTCTCCGCTCAATCTTTTCTGATATTATGGAATAGCCGGGATACCGCAGGGTCAACCAATAGGTGCCGCGAGGAACCTTAATGGCCGCACCGTCCGCGTTTGATATTCCTTTGAATTCTTCCTTTTCGTTTGAAAGAACAACAATCTGCACATTCTCCAGTGGCTCCGTCAGGCGATCAGATTCCCGCTGCCAGTCCTGCAGCAATTGTAACTTTTGTATGATATCATCACCTGCATTTTTAAACAATGTCTGCTGTTCAGCGGTTGGCGTCCTGACAAACAACTGTACGCCGGTAATCGCTCCCGAAAGATCATTTAGTGCCGTGCTGGGAACATGGCGCGGCTGTTGAGTGACCACATAACCAACTATCAGCAAAAAAACCAAGAACAACACAACCAGCAGTATGGGTTGGTTGAGCAAGCCGGTTTCACGGGCCGATTTCGGTATTTTTATGCGCACTGCCGAAATGATATTTTTTATCTGTGCATCTTCGCAGGATAATTGCGCAGAAGTTTCTTCAGGAATAGTCACCACTGCGTCATAATTATCGCCCCCATCAATATTGAATCGGTGCTCGGCAGAGACGATATCGGCTTTCCCTGTCGCCAGCACCGCGATGACGGTCGTATTATCCTTGCCCCCGGCGGCATTGGCTGATGAAATTAGGTTTTTGACAATATTTTCAGGATTATTTACATTTTGCGATACTATTTCAGCTATGTCAGTGTCATTGATCTCCCCGTTGAGGCCGTCGCTGCACAAAATAAAACAATCATCCGGACGCACAATGGTCTTGCAATAGTCAATCCTTACTCGGGGGCCGGTGCCGATTGCCCGCGTAATCATGCTTTGAATTTCCGCAGATTTTACTTCACCGTATGTCATTTTCCCTTCATCAATCAGCTCGTTAATCTTCGAATGGTCTTTTGTCAGCGTTTCCAGCCGTCCATTTCTGAACCGGTAAATCCGGCTGTCCCCCACATGATACATATGGGCGATTCCTTCCACATCGTCTATCAGGATTGCCGCAACCGTCGTGCCCATCCCTGAGAGTTTTGTGTACTTGTCAGAAAAATTATATAGTGCACGGTTAGCAAGGCGAATAGCCGCTGCGGGTCGCATCGAATATGCCGTCAAGTTCTCAGCATATCCGCCGCAAATTTTAACCGTATCTTTCTCAGCCATGTGTCCGAAAGCATACGCAATGACGCTTGTCGCGCAGCGGCTGGCAAAATCACCTGCAGCGCCGCCCCCCATACCGTCACAGACAAAATAGAGGTTATCTGATTTTGAAAATCCAAAACTATCCTGATTCTCGGTGCGGACTCGGCCTACATCAGTGCGGGCAAAATAGGTAATTTTCATAAATATATGCTCATCATAAATAAATCATGCGCGGCCGCAGGGCTGCTTTTTTTCTCGAAACGATGAAATAAACAACAATAATACCGCAAATTATCAGAAATCCCGATACGGCCAACCAAACATAAAATGTAGCATCTTCAGAGGCAGAAGCAACCCCTGTACGCAGATTGTTGCCCAAATAAACCGGCCACAAAAGAGCATTTCTGATAGTTCGGACATTGGTCGTGACTACCTGAACGGCATTGATCGTGTTGACATCAACCACTTCCACGAGACCATCGCCATTAATGTCGCCGATAACGACCGGTGATGTTATCGCCTCATTGCTGACCTTTAATGACGACATTATTTCCATCCCTTTGCGCTTGGGGGAATTTTTTACAAAGAGAAGGGTCCCATCCTCCGTACCAACGACAAATTCTTTAAGCCCATTTTTATCAAAATCATACAATGCCGGCGTCGCGACGGTCCGCTTCATGCCGGGCACTTCCATTTTCCACAACAGTTCCCCCGTCGGATAGCCGGTTTTACCCTTTAAAGCATACAGATTGCCGTTAGTCGATGTTACCAAGACATCACCCAGACCGTCTCCGTTGAGATCCGTTATCAACGGTGCAGAATGATGCTTGATCCCAGACGGCGGAATCGGCTCGACAAAATAGGTCCAATTTACATTAAAGCCCATAATATCGATTGAAGAGATATACTGGGGAACATTCGACTCAACGACAACTTCGGGGATCCTGTCACCGTTGAGATCGCCTATAGCCGGCGGAACTGACATCAGATGCGCTTTGCCGGTTTTTTCGACAAGATCAACCGTTTTTTTGGTCCGTGTTTTTCCGTCTATGAAAAATACTTTACTGTTGTATGAACAGACAACAACCAGCGGTGAAATTTTCTCGGTCGTAACAATGACCGGGGAGGCATACACCGGAGGATCAACGAATTGCGTGAACTTCTCCATCTTGCCCGCATATCCGGGCGCATACAGGAAATACACTGTACCTTCCTCGGAACAGACGACCACATCTTGTTTCCCATCACCATTGAGATCGCATACGCACGGAGACATCTCCGCGATTGAACCCCCAAGAATTTCTTTATAAATGATGCCACCTGACTGTCCATCAATGATATAGAGATTCGCACCGTTGCCGGTTACGACGATATCAGGGATCCCATCGCCGTTCATGTCCGCCACTGCCGGCGAACATTTACCGGGATTAGGTATTGCCACCGGTGCCCAGAGCTGCGCGCCTTCCTTGCCATCCCACGCATACAGAAAACCCGTTGCACTTAAAAAAATGATGTCATTAACTCCGTCGTTGTTGAGATCAGCGATGGCAAGGGCGCCGCCGGCGTCATAATCAGCCGGCACTGCACGCAATGTATTGCCCGACGCCGACCAGGTACGGCTCATATCAAACTGTAGTTTCGCCGGCTTGGTGGTGAGGAAAAACCCTGTTTTAGCGCCATATATCATCGCAAAGAATCCGGCAAACAACAAAATTATCGTAGAGGCAATAATGAGCGGCTGGCGAATCTTTAAAAAGAAAATATGGTGTTTTACCGGACTGCTATAATCAAGATTATTTGATTCAACAAACCTGAAAATGGTCCTGCCTATAGCGATTTCATCGCCGGGATTTATGGGAACGCTGTTGAACTGTCCCACCTTTTCCCCATTGACCGCAAGCCCGCCGGTACTACCGACATCGCGGGCAAAATTCTTGCCGTTCTGGCAGGTTATTTTCGCATGCCCCTTGGAAACGGTATTATCTTCACCCAACACAATACCATTCTCAATGCCTTTCGGCGAAATGTTTTCCCTGCCGATATTGGTATCGCCGTTGGGAAGATCAAATCGCTTTCCGTAATACTGCCCATATACGCCGAGCAAACTGTACCGGGGAAGAACGTGAGCTTCATCCTCTCCTTCGCGTTTACCCATGCGCCGGTCAGGAAGGAACTGCAGAGCTGCGCCGGCAATCGTAATAATATCGCCGAATTGCAGTTCTTTATCAACGACCGTACGGTCATTGACCTTTGTTCCGGTAATCGTATTGTTATCTTTGATGGAATATTTATCACCGGCCGTTTTGGTAACGGTGGCATGATGCTCGGAAACATTTTTTTCATTTACGACAATATCATTTAAACGAGCGCTGCCTATCGAAAAAGTATTTTTTCTACTCAGGATATATTCCCTGATAATCTCTGTTTTTCTAAATAATACCAGTTTAGGCATAGTACAATTTCCCTTTTTCGACAATTTTTACCGCGCGATAAAAAGCGCTGCCAGCATACTGAGTCCGAAACTCACTTTAGTGAGCAAAGACGAATAATGTTTCGTCTCGTCTCCTGAGCTTTTCCCGCTGTAAGAAACCCTTTCAACTTCACCCAGCCGTTTTTCCAATTTGGCAATATCGCGTTTTTCCTGCAACCGTGTTTTTTGAATTTCATCGTTAAAAACAGACTCGTCAACGCCGCCTTTTGCTGAACTTGACGAAGCAGCCGGCGATGATTTTTCCAGCAACACCACGCGACGGGAAAGCTCCGTCACCTCCGCAGCCGTTGGAATATTTTTTACTGCAATTCCGGGCTGAGATACCATTGATTGCTCCACACGCGCAACTCGGCGACTCAATTCGGAAATCTCCCCGGCAACCGGGGCACTCTGCGTAGAAACTGGAGAATGGGACGACATTGATTGCTCAATACTGGCAACCCGACGCACTAATTCGGTTATTTCCACCGACTTTTCATTTCCTGTCATCGATTGATGTGACAATGCCGTGTTCCTATCCAATTGGTCGACGCGCCGTGTCAATTCCGCTAATCCCAGGGGATTTTCACCCGGCTTTCCGGCTACCGCCCCTCCGGATGACTGATTTGCCAGAACATCGTTTTTGAGCTTGGTAAATACTTGAGAATTGTTAAGGCTGCTGTCCAGAAGAGTGGGCATGACAGGCGTAAGCTCGTTGACCATCTGTGTTATTTCTCGGTTATTGGACGCCAGCCTTCCACTTGCGCTCGCACTCTTCTCGAGAATGGCCAGCCGGCTCTTTAAATCAGCGAGTTCCAATTTCGACGCGTACTCCCGGGTGGGACCGACTTTTACCGACTTATCATACTCATAGAGAGCCATCATTAAACTGGCCCGAGTAACCCCTTCGTCGGAGACAAAAAGATCTGGCCCGTGCTTGTCGATGAACCGCGACATGCGCGGACTAAACGAGGCAATAATCTCCTGCAGGACAGGGTCAGTCACATCTTGCTTATTGGCCGCCGATAACGACGGCACAATCAGGGTGCCCACCAGCATGAAGACAAGTACGGGAGTGCTTTTCATAAAAATACCTCGCTAAAAATAAAGGCTCACCGACATCGTGTTCAATGGCCCCAGGGGGCGGGAACTGAACACATAATCAAACTGCAGTGAGCATGCGAATATCACCATGCTGATCCCGAAACCGGCATTGTAGTTGAGATTGGCGTTCATGTCGTTACGGTATCCGTAGCGGTCCTCAATCACCAAACTATCTATGCCCGTACGCAGGAATATGCCGTCCATCGAAACAGCGCGCGATTTAAAAACATTCATGTATCCCAGCTCGCCACCGGCATTGAGCGAGAGCGGATAATCTTGTTTTTGAATGACATCTGCCGCCCCGGTCAATATAAGCGATTTCTTTAAAGAGATATTTTTTGAAATGCCGAACTTTGTCGTCAAAGGGCTCGTATCGGTATGCCCATTCGACCATGTCACCACAGCGCCGCGCTGGACAACCAGCCCGAAATGAAGGGTGTTGACATCATACAGGAGCCCTGCATCCATATCGTAACCAGTTGACTGCGCGTTATCTACCTTAGAAAACTGCTGGGTGATATACTTAAATGTAGTTCCGGCGTACAAACTGTCATCACCCGTAAACAACGGCAACCCATAGGTAAAGAAAAAAGCGTTTTCAGTATCCTGGAATGTATCCCGCACGATGATGTCGGAACTGTTGACATAGGTCAAGGGAATATTGTTGAGCCCCATTGAAATCAGTCCGACCCCGAATGTATTGCTTTTGTTGCCCAACCCGGGAATGGAAAAAGAGTTGACCGGGAAAGTAAACCCGAAAAACTGAAACGACGGCGTTATATCTTTAAGCGTGTCCCACTGCGACGACGCCAGGGATTGCCCCATCGCCGTAACACTGTATTGGTTGAGGCGACCTATGCCCGCTGGATTCCAGTAGATAGCAGAAGTATCGTCGCACACCGCAACGAACGCACTGCCCATTGCCAACGCCTTTGCACCCACGCCGGCGTTCATAAACGCTGCAGCTCCGGTACCTGCAAAACTACCGGTGGCAAACGATACGATGACAGCTGAAGTAATAAAAATACGCTTTACTTGCATGTGGTCCTTTTCATAAACTCCGTTTGAAACTACTTGCCTAAAATCGCCAGCGAAGTATAGCGCCGATGTTCCCCATCGCTGTCTTTTGCTACTATTTCACAGAAATAAATGCCATTTGCCAGATCAGCGCCTGAGAAATTATCACCGTACCATTTCTCTTCATTGATACCGGGAGAGCGCGTTTCCCTCCTCAATAGCGTCCGCACCAGATGCCCGCCGGTATCGTAAATACTGATGGTAACATCCGCGCTCTTATTAAGAATATACCGTATCGTAATGGGTTGAACCTTCGGATCACACGGAGACGGATACGGCACCAGGTCAGCAATGGCCCCGCCTTTAACGACGAATGAGAGCGTGGCTGATCCTGCAGTCCCCCCTGCATCACTGGCGGATACGGTCAATCTATAGGTCGCATCAGCAACCAGCGGAGTGCCGGCATATTTGTATGATGCCACGCCCTTTGCCGCGTCATATATCCCCGTCTTAACCAAAAGAACATTGGTTCCGTCTGATGCATCCAATCGTATCTGCACGCTTGAAGCGTCAACGCCAGCCGCCGCGGTAACCGTTGCTGCAATTTGCGGCAAAGTGCCTGCAAACCCACCCTTGGCATCGGGCTGGGTAATAACGATAGTGGGGGCAACAGTGGGGAGAACCTTAACTTGATAAATTCCTTCATGCGCGGAAGCATCTGCATCATTTAATCCACTCCACCAAATCCAATTGTTGTCAGATCGCAAGAAAGTATCCGCACCATTGGGAATAGCAATCTGATACCGGATTTTCGTACCGCTTGTAATCACGGTGCCGATGGCATCAGAACGAAATGAAACAGGGCGAACCCCAGCGGTGTGTGAAATCCCATAACTCGCACTTTTGATGGTGTTTGCCCCACCGACTATACTGAGCGTCACCGCAAAGGTAATTTCCGGCGAGACCTGCACATCAGATGTCGGAGACGGGTCAGAGAATTGAAAACCATCAACGGGAGGAGCATTGAGAACCGGGGCCTTTGTCTGTAATGCAAGCGCCCCGCCGTAACTGCGAAAACTTGAACTATCGGATTCTCCCCCGCCCTGCCCGATATTGGATGTGTTTGAAAAAGACGAAGAAGAAGCGGAACCAGACCCCATAGATATCACACCAAAAACCTGATTCGTTGCAGAAAATGCCTGCACAGCGAAACAAATCATACCTAACATCGCAAAGATTACTTTAAATAGTTTTTTCATCACACGTGTATTTGCTGACAAAACACCCCAGGGCAACACTTCAAATCACCCCAGCATTCCATTTTAGTTGAGACATTCCGACTTCAGCAGATACCATCCCCATTGTTATGGAACAATTGCCGTCGCGACCTTTCTCCAAGTCCCAACACCAGCAACAATATCTGTAGCCGCTATATAAACATTATCATCAGTCGTCAAGTAAAAGATGTATCCAGCAGGAACGTCAGTAGGCAATACACCTTTAAGGGTAAGAGTGGTGGCTTCCATCCATTGGTTGTCGCCCCGCAGGAATTTTATCGCCGATGGTGTTCCCGTCGCATTCATTTGTTGAACACCAACTGCCGATACTGCTATTGATGACGCAATGACCGACGATCCCAGTGAACCTGCCTGCACATTCGCGGCAGCCACCCCGAGCGCTATCGTCGCTGTGCCTACTTTTACCCCGGAATATGTCGCTGTCGGAAGATTTACCGCAAAATACGATAGTGTCGCCGTACCAACCCGAACATTCTCGTTTGTCCATACCCCTACCGTCCGACTGGTAACTTCCGCTGTAAAGTCAGTCCGCAAGGTCGCCGTGGATTGACCAATTGCCAAACCTTCAACCGTTTTCTGCATGTCCCCTGCGCCCGTCGGCGTTCCCCATGTCCCGTTGCCGAGCAGCGCTGTCGTAATTGACGGGGTACCGGTTGCATTAATCTGAGGTATACCAACAGCTGATACTGCTATTGATGAAGCGATTAATGTGTACGGGCTGGAAGTCAGCAACTGGCGCGGAATAAGCTTTTCTGAGCCGACAGTAATCTCTAACCAATATGATTCATCGAAACTCCCGGTGACTCCGCCTGCGGTCGTCGTTCCGAGAATAACTGAATACAGTCCGCCGGTGACTTGAACACTCGGTTGGGTTTCCGACCATTTTAAGGTTCCCGCCGTCGGATCATTGTATAACTTGAAAGTAAACGAATATGTCCCATCGAGCGCTGTGCCGCTGGAATTGGTCAACTTGCCCTGGTAACTGATGTACCGGGGCACGACCGCAAAAGCAAATGAAACGGCACCGAGCAGAAGTGCTACGAGGATGAGCGAAGAAATTTTTGTTTTCATAGTAATATTTACCTGAATGGCTTTCCGCAATTTGTACAGAAACGCAGTTTCTTTTGCCCAGCAGGATAAACCTTCCCGCAATTAGCGCAGGTTATGGTTCCCGTTGTTTCAACCACTGTCGGAATAATAACCGCTGGTTTTCGCGTCTCTGGAAAAGTATTCTTCTTTTTCGGCGGACCTTCAGGTAATACCTCCTCAGTGGGACGCGCCGCTGTCCCGCTTGAAACTGCAACGGTCTGTTCGGGCGCCAAGCGGTATGTCATCGAATATGACTTGCCCGGCGCTAAATATTTTTCCTGCGTATTTTCACTGTATCCTTTAGCGACAACCCGCACGGTTGCCGTCCCGTAAACAACATTGCCTTCAAAAAGGCCCTGTCGGCTTGTTTTTCCAATCATGTCCCCGTTCATCCACACATAGGCGTCCGCCACGGGGTCGCCGCTATTATCATTTTTTGCGACTAATCGCAACAGCGGATTGCTGTATTCCAACTGTCCCGAAACGGATGATCTATCTTCAATATTGACGCTGTTTAAGGTAAGGGGCTTGAATTGATAATCACCGAAGAATGTCACCTTATAGGTTTCCAACGGCAAAGCGACCCGCAACGGCTTCCCAGTAGTCAGTTCCTTTTCCAGTGAGATACCTTTGCCGGCAATCCTGACTTTCGCATCAAACGATTGATGAGGATTTTCCCGCGCTGAAACGCTGAAAGTAATCCATTTATCAAGCGTAGCTGAAACCGTATCGGCGCTCATGGTACTCACCACGACAGTGCGCGTCTGTTCGGCATACCGGTTGGCGCTATCAAAAAACTTGACCGCATAATCACCGCCGGTCAAAGGGATAGAAATCGGTGTTTGTCCGCGCGGGGCAGTCTCATTCGGCAGCTGAACCATCATGCCGACAGGATTCGAATTAAAATTGATTCGTTTTGCCATGATCGCATGCAATGCATACCCCGTGACACCGCTTGAGTTCAGTATGGAATATTTCCAGGATTTCTGGTCGACCCCGCTAAACATTTCGAGCATGGTGGCGCGAGTCAGGTCAATATTGCACTGGCCATCCTTTGTCTCTTTGGCGACAGACCCCAGGTCAATATATCCGGGGTATGATAATTTTATCGTATGTTCACCTGAGGCAAGTTGCCCCTCCCACGGAGTCACCGATAATTTGTTGCCGTCAACATAAATATCCGCACCGCCTGGGTTGGAATTGATGGCCAACATAAAATCAAAACATATTTCTATTTTCTGTTGTGCTCTCATTTTTGTGTCTTTGTCCGGCTCTTCAATTTTCACGATGCGCTCAACAGGCCTGAACCCATCCTTGACGGCAGTAATGATATATGTTTTCGGCGCGATGCCGCGCAAAGCAATCGGGCTGCTCGAACTCTCGTTGGACAACACCACTTTACCATCGCGAGTTTTCATGGTCACCGACGATCCGGCAGGGACAGTGGTTATTATAACATCCGGCGGATACAGACGCGAATACATCATGCGGCCAAACGGCGTGATGCGAATAAAAGTATCGATTAGTGCGAACAAAAGTATCGCAAAAATAAACGCAACGGTAACCCGGATGACACGCCGCCGGTACAATTTAAACCGTGTCACCAACCAATCGCCGACTTCTTCAAAAACGGTCTTGCCTTTTTCCTCGTTCGATTGAATGCGTTCACCGGGGAAAGATGAAGATGAACGGACCCCTCGGGGAACCTGAACCTCGGGCGACACATCTGCCGACACTGATGAAATAGGCGGCTGTTTAACGAGCGGTTGCTCAATGGACGGAGTCAATACCGGAAGCGACCGCGCGGGAACAGGCGGGCGAGGGACATCTTTGATAAAAATTGGCGGACCAGCGGGGCGAGCCGCAGGCACCGTCGTTTCGACAGTCAATACCTTCGGATTTTCATGGTCGTCATTGCCCACGATAAAATCCCGGCACATGACTTTGATAACAGACGGGTCGCCCTTTATTTCCTGCAGATTTAATTTTTTAACATATTCCGTTATCCGGGATTCGCCTTCCTGTTCCGTTGTCAGGATGGAAGTGACAAAATCAGACAGGTCAACGGTCAGCTCTTCGGTTTCTTTGCCTTTCAAAAGCCTGCGCAAGTCGCGGAACATCTCAATGGCTTTTTCGTACCGGAGGGCGCGGTCCTTCTCGAGTGATTTTACGACCACCTCTATCAACTCTTCGGGAAGATTGAGGTTGGCTAACAATGAAACATCGAACTTTTTTTCGATAACTTTATTTTTTATTTCCTCGTTGCTGCCCTCAAACAAGCGCAACCCGGTCAACATTTCGTAGAGCACAACGCCGACGGAATAAATATCCGAGCGGGGATCAATGTCCGTATCGCCCTTAACTTGTTCCGGCGACATGTACGCGTATTTTCCGGTAACAATGCGTTGTTTGATTCCCCCGTCAAGTTCCTCGGCGGTTTTTGCGATGCCGAAATCACTCAGCTTGACATTGCCTTCAAACGATACAATGATGTTGCCCGGCGAAATATCCCGATAGACGATACCATACGGTTTCCCGGTAATGGAATCCTTGGCGAGCCGACTGGCATAATCAAGGGCTTTAAGAATGTTACTGCAGATGAGAATGGAATGTTCCCAGGGAAGACGGGTTTGCAGGGAGTTACAGCGCTTGATAATATGTTCGAGGTCATTGCCGCGAACAAAATCCATCAAAAGATAATATGAGCCGTTGCTGCCTTTCCAAAAGTGCTGTACACGGACGATATTATCGTGGATAAGATTTTTGGCAATCAGCGCTTCTTTGTAAAACATCTCAACATATTTTAAATCGGAAAATTCGGGAAGAAGTTCTTTGATAGCGACGAAGTTGCGCAAACTGAAATCATACGATCGCCAGACGGCGCCGAATCCGCCCTGGCCTATTTTTTTGAAAATAAAGTACTGATCGTTAATAAGCATCTTAACATCAGTAGATTCCGTTGTGGGCTGAGGTATCTCTGTCATAAAAATCGCTCGCGCGGACCCTCTTTTAAAAAACTATTCAATTTTATGCCATATTCTTACAATGTCTTGCTCTTATTTATAGCAGACAATCGAATATTTGTCAATATTTATCTTATGCGCACTATTTTACGGCAGTACATTCTCACCGTCTCCCTGAAGTTCTGCGGTAACAACTTCCGAAGAGTTCATGGAAATAGCTGCGGAAAGTTCATCGGCCGGAGCACCGGCAAAGGGAAGTTCAGGGGTGTTCTCGGTTTTTTCTATCAAGTTCTCCCCCAAGACCACATCTGCTATTGACGGCAATTCACTTAAATGCCCCAGTCCAAAATGTTTCAGGAATTCCTGTGTTGTTCCATACAGGAGCGGGCGCCCAATCGTTTCTTTTCTTCCGATAATTTTGACGAGCCCGCGCTCTAAAATGGTTTCCAAAACGCCGCCGCATTCGACGCCGCGTATCTCCTCGATTTCGGAACGGGTCATCGGCTGTTTATAGGCAATAACTGAAAGTGTTTCAAGCGCGGAATGAGACAATTTAAGCGTTGTCTTTTCCCGGTACAGACGGCGAATCCACGAACTGAATTCTTTACGGGTGGACATCTGCCATCCACCGGCAATAAATTTTATCTCGACCGGGCTGCCGTTTCTTTCTAGTTCTGCGCTTAACTCCGCTATAAGCTGAGCTGCTGTATGCTCAGCAAGAATCTCCCCCAGAATGGCTTTGAATTCTTTTTCGGGTATCGGTTGATCGGCGGCAAAAAGAAGCGCCTCAACGATCCGTTTGACTTCCGTCTTCTCCATGAACAACTCCCTTGTCGGCGGTAGTGTTTGCGGCAAATAATTCCTGCTCCGGCTGCCGCGATGCCTCAACCGCGGGCATTTGGACGCGGTAGATGCGTATATCTTCCGTTTGCTCCGTCTGTCTCGCCACTATCTGTTTGAGGCGCATCAGTTCCAATATAGCCATAAAACAAACGATCAAGTCATGGCGTGTTTTTTGCAGTTTCATAATCTCGATGAAATGCACATACTGCTTGCCTTCCAGCAAATCCAAAACTTCCCGGATCTTCTGCTCAATCGGAATCTCTTCGTAGAGAATCTCTTTGACATTGTCAGGCATTTCTTCGAGAACATTTTTAAACGCGTCGATAAGTTCAAAAAGGGACGCCTCAAGTATGAAATCATCCTTCGGAAGAATCGGGGCGGCGCGGTAATAAATATGCGACGACTCCATTTCTTTTGATGATAACACCTGGGCGACTTCCTTAAATTTCTGATACTCGGCCAACCGAGCCTTGAGTTCTTCCAGCGGATCAGGACCGTCTTCATCCTCCGGCTCCGGCGACGGCAGGAGCATACGCGCTTTAATTTGCATCAGCGTCGCCGCCATCACCATAAAATCGCCGGCAATATCAAGATTAAGCTCTTTCATCAGTCCCAGATACTGCAAATACTCGGCCGTTATCTGGGCAAGAGGAATCTCGGCGATCTCCATATCGCTCTTTTTGACCAGATACAAAAGAAGGTCGAGCGGGCCTTCAAAAAGATCAAGATGAATTTCGTAAGCGGTTTCATTCATGGGATAATTTAATCGCGCCGCGCACCGTCTGCATTGTTTGTTCGGCAACGGCACGGGCCCGAATCTTTCCGTCGTTAAGAATGTCGTCAATCATGCCCGTTTGCCGGCTGACAACCCGGCGCTTTTCACGCAGGGGAGCGATACCCGCCTCTACAAATTCAACCACTTGCGCCTTGCAGGCCACGCACCCGATAGCCCCCTGTGCACATTCTTCCTTGCGGACAGATGCGCCGGGATTGTAGAGTACATGGAATGCATACACAACGCAACCGTCAGGATGGCCCGGGTCTTTCGCTCGAAGCTTCAGCGGGTCGGTGAACATCTGCTGGACTTTTTTCTTAATCTCGGCGGGTTCTTCATCAAGAGCAATCGCGTTATTGTATGATTTCGACATCTTGCGTGCGTCGATGCCCGGCACCCGTGCAGCGGGGGTCAGAAGGCCCTGCGGTTCAGGGAAGATTTCTCCGTATAGATTATTGAACCGACGACATATTTCCCGTGTCAGCTCAAGATGCGGAAGCTGGTCTTCACCGACGGGAACAACCGTTGCCTGATAGAGCATAATATCGGCCGCCTGAAGGACGGGGTAACCCAGAAATCCAAAAGTTTGGAGATCTTTTGATGTTACTTCCTGTAATTGTTCCTTGTATGTCGGGCACCGGAAGAGCCAACCAAGAGGCGTAATCATGGACAAAAGCAAAAAAAGTTCGGCGTGTTCAACGACATCGGATTGACGGAAAATGACACTTTTTTTCGGATCTATACCGACGGTGAGCCAATCGATGACCATTTCACGACTATTGAGTGCGATAGACCCCGTCTCGGCATAATCGGTCGTTAAAGCGTGCCAATCAGCTACCATATAAAAACAATCGTACTCGTCCTGCAGCTTCACCCAGTTGTTGAGCGCGCCGAACAAATGACCGATATGCAGTTTACCCGAGGGACGCATTCCTGAAAGTATTCGTTTTCGACTCATGTACCGTGCACCTTTATGTCGAATCGCTGACTTGTTGCAAACTATAGATAGTACAATCTTCTGTTATGTTCTGAAAAAATGCACTTTAAGATCCGCCCAGATAATAAACGATAAAAGCGGCTATCGGCCACACAATGCGCGTAAACATCCCCGTCATCATAAGCAGGATTATTATATAAAATCCGTAGGGTTCCATCTGCGCGTACCGGTAGGCCGCCTGAGGCGGAAGAAGCCCCATCAGCACCTTACTGCCGTCAAGGGGCGGGATGGGAATAAGATTGAACACCGGCAAGACAACATTAATGACCAAGACGAATTGCAGTAATATAAACAGAGATTCCGTGATGGATGCAGGAAGGAAGGACACCGTGCGCAGACCCCACATGAGGAATGCCGCAATGATTGCCAGAAGAAAATTAGCCAGGGGGCCGGCAAGAGACACCAATACCATGTCCCGAGCAGGATTATCGAGTCGGTGAGGATTAACCGGCACCGGTTTTGCCCAACCAATCATGAATGATCCCGGGCTCAGCGCGCAGATAAGAGGTAAAATGATCGTACCGAACAAATCAATATGCGGCAGAGGGTTAAAAGTCAAACGGCCCATCGCGCGGGCTGTATCGTCCCCCCGTCGTTCCGCCATCCAACCGTGCGCATATTCATGAAATATAACAGAGAATAAAAGTATTGGCAGTTGAATAATTAAATTCATTTAAATAATTATACTTTTTTATGATTTTATTGGCAAGAGAAACCTAGTAAACAACAACACCCGTAGAGCAAGCTCTGCAGCTACGACGGCTTATGGAAATGTATGTGGATAGTTTGACTAACGGGGTGTGCTGCGTTTGCGCCGGAAAAGAAACCATATGACGACGGCAATGACGACCAGTGCCGCTACGGTAATAAAGCCGTAGCGGGCAAAAAGCTGTTTTATAAGCGCAACGCCTTGCGGGCCGGCTAAAATCGTCCCGAGAAGAAACATTCCCCATGACACAGCATAGATGCCGATACCGGCCGCATGGAATATCTTTTTTTTCGTTTTATGTGCGAAATACTCACACACGACAATGCCGCCCCAGCCAAACAATTGATTGGTTACGATGAGAATAACGCCAATGATGAATTGCGGGGTGTAGGTGACCATTATAGAGGGCCAATGATCAGTTCAGGAGAGAGCGTCCAATCAGTATGCTTGATTATTCGATCGCGAATCGCGCGAAAATGGGACAGCAGTTCGTTATGACCTAAAAGAAGCTCTAACCCCGCAAGGACGCTTGCCCGCCTGTTCCCGCCCGCAACGGGCACGGAGGGCAGCAGTCGCGGCAAATCATTGCGGCGAGCTTGAGCCGGATGGAGAGAAATAACGGAAAAATGTAATTCTTCAGACAAAAACTCCAGTATTGCCAGTTCATCTTCCCATTGATCGTCAGCATGTATTATCTCAAGCAAAGCGTCAAGACCGAATACCAATATGGGCCGGTATGAAAATTTCTGATCAGCGTCAAGCCCCACCAGGGCATTATCGATATCGGTATTCATTTTTTGAGTCAACTGTTTTTTTTGATCAACAAAACTGGGGGGATATACGAACGCGAGCAATTCGTTTTTTGAGTCGTGATAGAGCAGAAAATGTTCAACATAAAAGATTTTACTGCAGGCAGGACAACAAACAACATTAATTTCACCGGCATCCAAGGATTCCTTGAGTTCCGGATCTTCCATAACACTTATGGAGGTCCACAGTTCCGCTTCAAACTGCTCGCCGCATGCACATTCAATCTGTTCGAGATTACGAGAAGACATAATAACGAAATAATACCTAAAAACAAAAAAAATAGCAAAACCACAGATGCATTATTAATACAATTTTATTTCTTCTGATTTCTATCCCCCTTGGACAAAGGGGGACACAGGGGGATTTGCCGTTAATATAGAAGTCGGAAACTCAATAGATGACGAATGGCATGCAAGACCAATACGATTATAATGGTGCTTTCGGACCCTGTTTAGCGCGCTTGCGGGAAAGTTCGTCCAGGAGCGCTTTGCGCATGCGGATGGAAATGGGAGTAACTTCAACCAATTCGTCATCGTTTATATAAGCGATACATTTTTCAAGACTCATAGTGTCCGGAGGAGTCAGAATAATATTGTCGTCAGAACCGGCGGCGCGCATGTTGGTCAGCTTCTTTCCTTTGCAGGCGTTGACCACCAGGTCGTTCTCGCGGGAATGCTCCCCGATGACTTGTCCGGCGTACACCTTTTCACCGGGTCCCAGAAACAGTTTTCCCCGTTCCTGCAAACTAAACAGCGCGTACCCCGCGGTAGTGCCCAGCTCCATGGCAAGCAAAGCGCCGTTGTTACGGTTTTTGATATCGCCGGCATATTCGTCGTACTCAAGGAAAATATAATTCAAAATACCGGTCCCCTTGGTGTCGGTCATGAATTCCGACTTGAACCCGAGAAGGCCCCGGGTAGGAATTTTGTATTTCAAGCGGGCGACGCCGCCTTCCTGATGCATCTCTATCATCCGGCCTTTGCGCCCGCCCACATTGGCGATAACATTGCCGATAAACTGTTCGTCGATATCCAGAATAAGCTCTTCGTAGGGCTCAAGTGTCTTGCCGTTCTCTTCTTTCAAAATAACATGCGGCCGCGTTACCTGAAATTCATAACCCTCACGGCGCATTTTTTCGATGAGGATAGACAAATGCAGTTCGCCGCGTCCCGAAACCTTGTAACCGACGATATCCGTAAGGTCCTCAACCAGCAGGGCGATGTCCGACAATATCTCCCTGAGCAACCGCTCGCGCAAATGACGGGAAGTTACAAATTTTCCCTCTTTACCTGCAAACGGCGAGTCATTGGGTATAAAATTCATGGAGATGGTCGGCGGGTCCATGACCATCGGAGCCAGCGGAATGGGGTTGAGCGGGTCAGTCAGCGTTTCACCAACGGTTATGTCGTCCATTCCCGCCACCGCTACGATTTCGCCGACGCCGGCAACATCCGTTTCTTTTTTCTCATTACCTTCAAAGCGGTATATCTTAGTGATCCGCGCCGGCGCAACAGAACCGTCACGGCGGGCGACCACGACATTTTTATTGATATTAAGGCTGCCGGAAGTTATTTTTCCCGTCGCAAGCCGTCCCAGAAACGATGAATAACTGATGGTGCTCACCAGCATCTGCAGGGGGCCGTCAGGGTCGCCTTTCGGCGGCGGGATACAACGGATTATTTTTTCAAATATCGGCTCCATGGATACGCCTTTATGATGATAATCGTCCATGGCGTAGCCGTCACGCGCGGAAGAGTACACCAGCGGGAAATCAAGGATATTGTCCGGGGCGTGAAGTTTGATGAAAAGATTAAGCACCTGGTCTATGGTCCACTCGCACCGCGCGGTCGGTTTGTCAACCTTGTTGACAACCACGATCACGGGTAAGCTCAGCGCCAGCGCTTTTTTAAGAACAAAGTAAGTCTGTGGCATGGGCCCTTCGGCGGCGTCAACGAGCAGCAATACGCCGTCAGCCATCTTAAGTACCCGTTCCACCTGGCCGCCAAAATCAGCATGGCCGGGCGTGTCGATAATATTGATAAAATAACCTTTATAGGTAAATGAGCCGTTCTTGGCAGCAATAGTGATGCCGCGCTCGCGTTCGAGGTCCATCGAATCCATCATGCGTTCTTCAACATGCTGGTTTTCTCTGAACATACCGCTCTGCTTGAACAACTGGTCTACCAGCGTTGTTTTGCCGTGATCGACATGGGCGATAATAGCGATGTTTCTAATCTTGCTTTGATCCATACAGTAACTGCTCTTTCTCAGCAAAAAGGATTTTATCCCGAACAACAGGCTGACGCGGGTAAAAACCTTCTGTGTTTGTTGGTTTACATCAGGGAAACTACCGGAGGAAAACTAAATATTTACCGCGAGAAGTTTGTTTCCTTATGCCCCTGTCCATGTAACATTGTAGCATAATAAACGAGAAAAGAAAATACCTGAGAGCGACCGGTGAGCAAACAATTTATACCTTATCGAACAGCTTGTACACATACATTAGTACTGCATACAAATATGTTCCCTTTTGCGCCGGATTGACCTGCAAACTGCTTCTGAAGCTTTCAAATGCTGCACGATAATTTTTCCTTACCAAGTAAGCCTTACCCAGCGCGTAGAGGTAATGCGACAACCGCCAATCCACAAATTTTTTGTGCTTCGCAATGTAAGATTATATTCCTCAAGGATATGAAAGTATTCCCGCATGTGCGAAGGGGTAATGAGATCTTTTTCGTCAGAGAATAGAGAAAAATCAGTATGCACGAACCCCACGCGAGGCAGCCTAGAGAGAACGGCATATTCAAGCTCCAGCTTGAAATCGAACCATAGGTCATCAGAATCAAGAAACGCAACATATTCGCCGCGGGCATTCTCGATGCCAACATTCCTCGCGCTGGCAGCCCCCCCGTTTGGCTTGCTGAAATAACGAATTTTGTCCGCGAAGGGAATCAAAACTTCTTCAAGGTCATCGGTTGACCCGTCATTGACGACCAGTATCTCAAAATCCGTATAGGTCTGCCTGAAAATGCTCTCAAGGCAGACGGCAATATATTTCGCCCGATTATAGACAGGAATTATCACGCTTATCATGAAATTTTTCCCCAGCCGCAGCAGGGTAATTCCCAGCCAAAGACTTGAATCTTGTAAACAATCTTTTTATTTCCGCGACAACATTCATCTCCCAGAAACACAGGAACCTGCCGTACGCAGTATCATTAAAGATCCAGTATTTTTGATTTTCTCTGAGCGATGATGTCCACTCCATCTTGTGCGGTTCATTTTTCCCCAGAAAGTTAAATTCTTGATACTTTTCACTGAATGAACCCTGTATTGAATGGCGTAACAGTATCGTTCCCGGGGCAAAGCGGGCATATGCGGTGTCAAAACCGACTTTAAGTAAATATACCGTTTTTTTGTAGAGCAACTTAAACTCAAATGCTATGAATACACCCTTGTGCCGCAACCCTGAAATTCTCAACCACCCGGACTGCGCAGCCATGCGAGCCAACGCCGTGTGATAGGTAGTGCTGTCAGATGAATTTACAATCGCCGTTTTTTGCGCATACTGAGCCGTTTTCTGTGAAACCTGCATCACCATCTGCAGCGATTCTTCAATGTGTTCCCCGGAAAAATCAGTTATCTCGTAGCCACCGTCCCGGGCAAAAAGATTATTCCTGTATTTAATATTTTTTAGGAACTTTTTAGATCTGCTCTCCTCATAGGCCGCCCAATCGCCCGCCACAGCTATGTACGGCGACAACTCGCCCTGCATCGCCACATATTTCATGTGTGTCGTACCGAGCGCCGCTCGCAGCAATCTATCGGTAGCCGTGTTCTTGATGAATAAATCGAAAGAAAACATATCAAACAGATAATGCTGCCGCACATAGTCAAAAATGAGCGTAAACAAATTTTCTTTTTCATGCGCCACGATTAATCCCGTCCGCGTCGAATGATAATTCGCCAGAAAAGTAATGGCGGTAACCGGCAGGCCTCTCCAGATTATTTTTTTTCTCATGAGAGGGGCAACCGCGACAATCGCGCCGGCGTCCTTGACAACAAGTATCAGCGGCTGCTGAGCTGACCCGTACAATTTCCACCAGAAACAAAGATATTCAAAAGTCATAAACGGAATATCAATATCGCTTTTTGACAGCAATTCATTCCACACATTTTCCAGGCCGCAAAATGTATCGAAAGTATCTATGACTTCAATGTCTGTCATGTTCCCCCATTGTATCGCTAAGGGCTGCGTGTATTGCCACGCTGATTCATTGAGTTATTGATGGTTTTTGGCAGAGGTATCCAACCGGTCGGGCAGACCGGCGAACAAATCATCACCGGTCCTGCACGCACAAACACCGCTTATGCCATACGGCACTTTCGCCGTGCAAAGCCCGTTATTCCGCCTGAAATGAAATTACGCAATACGCCATTTCGCAATGGCGGCGAAAATAATGGCCAGCAATAAGGCAATCACAGAGACAATGCCTGCCGCTGCTGCGGGAGAGAGGCATACGGCAAAATACTGGTGCAATCCCCACAAAAAATAGCCGACTGCAGCCAACAACGAAATAAAGGCAACGGCAAGGAACGCTAACGCGCTCACCAGAGCCAATGCCTGCCGCTTTATCGCGCGTATTTCATCGTCAATAATCCCCCGCGCCAGCAATGCCGCGCTGAGAATACCGCTTATCAGATTCATGTTAATTCCTTTTTTGCAGCAAAAGACCGATGATCATGCCTATACCGCAGGCGGTCAACACGCTGGTCCACGGATTGTCTTCGATCATGACCGTAACATCGTCAACGGTTTTTTCTCCCTGGGCGCGGGCTGTTTTCAATTTATGCTGAACATCCGCCCATGCGGCGCTCGCCTCTTGGCCAACTTTATTGCCGAGTTTATCAGCCCAAACGCCTTTCATTTCCAAAATCTTTTTCACATCTTCTCCGAGCACGGAAAAATCACGCCGCAGCTTCATCATGTCACTTTTCAGCTCTTCGGTTGCATTGTCCTGCACTTTTTCGTTCATACCATTACCCCCCTTTGGTGTATTCTATGGCGACCCTGCGGCCGGCATGGAATGGTACCGCACTGATTATATGCACACTGTCTTCATCGGACAATCACTGCTGTTGCTCTTACTTTTTCCCCAGGGGAATGCCGCATTTCGGGCACTTTAGCGACGAGATGCGAAATCCGGGTTTTGGCGGCACTGCCGTATTGCATGAAGCGCACACACCGGCTGAAACCGCGTGTTGGCCGTGCACCGGCTGCGTTTCGTCATGTTTTGCGCCGCCTTGACCGAATGGCCGGGCTGTTCTGATGGGATTCTGTCCGTTTCTCTGGGGCATGATTTATAACCTCCGCGATTAATGTGTGCTAAATGTAGTAATCAAAATTCTTTTCGGTACGCTGGTATCTTTTGATTTGGAAAATATGCGCCGGCACCTTAGCAGGGTCAAGCTTTACAAAATTGCGGGGGCCGTCCCATAGGTAACGAACGCCGCTTAAAAGGTCGTGAACCTGAAAAGGCCGTGTTTCGGAAATGTTAAGTTTCTTGAGCGGTAATTCTATCCACCCGGTCTGCGCCCAGTGGGGATCAAGATTGACGATAACAATAAGTATTTCAGACAGGTCTGCGGTATATCTTCCGTAACAAATCAAGGAGTCGTTATCTACCGGAAAAAACTCGATATTGGTATCATACTGCAGGGCTTCGTGCGCAATGCGCAAATAATTAATCTTGGTTATTAGGGGTTTGATACTGTTCGCATTCTCAAGTGCCCAGCGCTTAATTTCATACTTTTCAGAATTCAGGTATTCTTCACTGCCGGCTTTCACCGTATCATTGACGCATAGCTCGAATGCCGGCCCGTATATACCGTAACTGCTGCTTAAAGTGGCTGCCAGAACAAAGCGTACCTTGAACGCGTTGACGCCGCCGAGCTGGAGATACTCCGTCAGAATATCAGGCGTATTGGGCCAAAGGTTGGGGCGGTAGAATTCTTTGACTATCGTCGTGGTCAACTCGGTGATAAATTCGGTCAGTTCCTTTTTAGTGTTGCGCCAGGGAAAATAGTTGTAGGATTGCGAGAAACCGAGTTTTGCCAACCGGTACATAAGCTTAGGGCGGGTAAAGGCCTCCGCCAGGAAAATGACCTGCGGATGTTCCTTTTTTATATCGGTTATGAGCCATTCCCAAAAAGATAAATCCTTGGTATGCGGGTTGTCAACCCGAAATATCCGCACGCCTTTGTGTATCCAAAACACAACGATGCTTTTTAATTCTTCCCAGAGTTCCTGCCACTGTTCCGTTTCAAAATCCAAGGGATAAATATCCTGATATTTTTTCGGAGGGTTTTCAGCGTATTGTATCGTATTGTCGGGGCGCTTGCGGAACCATTCGGGATGCGCGAGCACATACGGGTGGTCCGGCGAGCACTGATAGGCGAGATCCAAGGCAACCGCAATCCCCCGTTTTTCTGCCTGTTCGATCAGTTTTTGAAAATCCTTGAAGGTACCTAAAGCGGGATTGATGTCTTTATGTCCGCCCTCTTTCCCCCCTATTGCCCACGGGCTTCCCACATCGTCTTTTAGACCCGTGGGAGCATTGTTTTTCCCTTTGCGGAATTGCGTGCCTATCGGATGAATGGGCGGCAAGTATAGCACCGTGAACCCCATTTCTGCCACCGCCGGCAGACGGGCAATCACATCCTTGAGCGTACCGTGTTTTCCGGGAGTCGAACTGCAGGAACGGGGAAACAATTCGTACCACGCGCCGAACCGGGCTATCTTGTCGTCAACGACGACGGAAAACTCCTTGCCGTAAGTCGCCGCGGATGACTGGTCAGGATACAACGCCATAAGCGCGCTTAATTCTTCTGAGAGGGCAATTCTGCTGGATTCCGCGGTATTTTTCTTTGCGGTAAGTTTCGCCGCTATCTTTTTTAGTTTTTCTTTATCTTGCGCCGACGCCAGAGGAATTGCTGTGCGCACCAATTGGGCGCCTATCATCAAATCGACGGCAACATCTTGCTTTGCGTCAACTCGTTTTTTGAAATCACCCTGCCATGTTTTGAAATGATCAATCCTTGCCGTTATGGTATAGAACCAGCGGCCAATCTCGGAAACTGAAAATGCACCGGACCAGCGGTCATTAACTAATTGCGTCATCGGCATTTTTGACCATTCCCGCTGGTCTTGCTTGCGATAGAGCACATGTGCACTCAGTGCGTTGTGCCCGTCAACAAATATATCAGCCGTAACGGTGACCGTATCCCCCGCTATTCTTTTAACCGGGAATCTGCCGCCGTTAATCTTAGGTTTGACATTTTCGATTTGGACGCGCAATCTAACTTTAGAGGTTTGCATGATTGCTTTCCCGTTCGCGTCGTCTTTCATGGCTGTTTCCCTTTGTTGAGCAGTATATGTTTGTAAAAATCCGTTGTTTTTGCCGCGATACGCGGCCAGCTAAAATGATCGATGACCCGCTGGCGCGATTTTGAACCCATATACTTAAGTTTTTCCGGAGACGCAACAATAGCATTAATGGCTGCAGCCAGATCCCGCGCATATTTCGCAGGGTCAGTCGGCTCGGCGTCGCACGCGCTCACCGGCTCGAACGGAACCAGCAACCCGGTCTCCCCCGGGAGAACCACCTCGGGAATACCGCCGACCGCAGCGGCAACTACCGGCGTTTCACACGCCATGGCTTCAAGATTAATGATCCCAAAGGGCTCATACACAGAGGGACAGACAAAAACTGACGCATGCGAATACAGCGTTATAATGTCTTCTTTCGCAACCATTTCGGTTATCCATATAATGGCATTAGTTGAATCTCTTTTCGCCTTTTCCACCCGCTCCTGCATTTCTCTGCCGATCTCCGGCGTATCGGGTGAGCCCGCGCACAACACAATCTGATACCCGGGCTGGATATGCTTAATAGCATTGACCAAATGAAAGATTCCTTTTTGGCGGGTTATGCGCCCGACGAACAATATAAAAGGAATTTCCCGGTTGATACCGAATTTGTCCAGCACGCGCGCATCCAGCGTTCGTTTGTAGTGATCTATGTCAACGCCGTTATGGATAACCCGTATTTTTTCCGCAGGAACTGCGTACAGGTCGGCGACATCATGTTTCATTGATTCAGAAACGGCTATAACCCCGTCGGCATTTTCATACGCCGTTTTTTCTATCCAGGAGCTCGCATTATACGCGCTTCCCAGCTGTTCGGCTTTCCACGGGCGGTGGGGTTCCAGAGAATGCGTCGTTAATACCAGCGGCACTTGCAGCAGCTGCTTGGCAAGCAAACCCGCAAAATGGCTGTACCAGGTATGACAATGGACTATGTCAATATCGTCAAGCTGTCCCGCCATGACGATGTCTTTGAACAAAGTTTCCAGGAATTTCTTGTGCCGCGGATCTTTGGTGGGAAAATCATAGCCGGCGGAGACGCCTTTTACCGACAAACTCGGCGTATCCTCTTTTTGTTCGCCGAAACAGAATACTTTGACAAAATTCTCGCCGTTATCAAGCTTCGTTAATTCCCTGGTTAAATACTCAACATGCACGCCTGCTCCGCCGTACACATGCGGCGGGTATTCATTGGTAAGAATTGCTATTCTCATCTATCCGTCCTCGCTGGTATCGGTGTCGCCGTGCTCAAACAATATTTATCTCAATAAGTATACCAAATCAACCGGCGTGTTTCAATAAAAATCTGCATTTGCGGTTTGCGATTCCTTTTTATATAATTATCTAAAGTAATTTTGATATTTTTTCCGGAAAGGAATCTCATATGGACCTTATCGAAAAGCTGGTAGCCGGCCACCGATATGTGGTCGAACGCAAGGATATTCTTGATAAACTCACCGAGATAATGAGCAACGACGACTCATTCTGGGATAACACGCAGAAGATTATGAGTTTTTTTAATACTGAATTGCGGGGGCATTTTGCTCTTGAGGAAAAGGTGCTTTTCCCCGTATTACGCGGTGTTTTCGCAGCGCCAGAACTTGCCATGCTCGAAACGATTGAAAAAGAACATGGGCCGATACTCGCAAAACTGGAAAAATTGAAATCCCTACCCGGCATCCATCAGGAAAATCCGTCAAAAAAGGAACGGGCAACAATCATCGACGCCTGCAGGGAATTGCTCCTGGAGTTATGCAACCACGCGCATAAAGAAGATGTGCAGTTGTTCCCGCTGGTCAGGACAACCCTGCAACCGTCGGAATATCACGAACTCGAAAATCTTTACTTCAAATTCCTCGGCCTGTAACCTTCGGAAAAATCACTGCACCGACACCTTGGCACATCCAATGGTTTAGAAGTTTGATTTTCCGGCAACCGGCTTGCGGACGCTGCGCTTAATCTCATCAACGATTGCATCAGGGTCATCGAGGACTTTGAACAGCGAAAGATCTTTGGCGCTGATCATCCCCCGTTTTATCATGACATCATGCATCCACTCAAGAAGCCCCTTCCAATACGCTGAGTTATAGAGGATGATGGGAATTTGGTTGATCTTTTTTGTCTGAACCAGCGTCAATACTTCAAACATCTCATCCATCGTTCCCATACCGCCCGGCATGACTATCATTGCCGAGGCGTATTTTATAAACATGACTTTGCGCACGAAGAAATACCGGAATCCTATCGGTACATTCACATACGGATTGACCACTTGTTCCATGGGAAGCTGTATATTGAGTCCAACCGAACGACCGTTGACATCGATTGAACCGCGATTAGCTGCCTCCATGATGCCCGGACCGCCACCGGTAATAATGGCAAAACCCGCCTGGGCAAGCTTCTGCGCAATGCGCCGCGCCGCAATATAATCAGGATTATGTTCCCCCAGCCGCGCAGAACCGAATATGGTGACAGCCGCCCCACACTCCGATAAGGTGTCAAACCCTTCCACGAACTCGGACATAATGCGAAAAACGCGCCACGGGTCTTCCTGAAATTGCGATTTTCTGTTCTTCAGATTTTTCGCGTGGGGCTGCAGAACGATACGGGTTATTTGCTTTCTTTTCGGGGAAGCCATTAATCGCTCCTGTGTTAGGATTTGATGTACGCCTTCACTATGTTCTGACGGGACCGCGGAACATCGCCAGGGCCGGTTTCAGCATTCTCAATCTTCTGCACTACTTCATAACCGGCAATGACTTTTCCAAAAATGGTGTGATGCATGTTTAACCACGGCGTTTTTGCCGTCGTGATAAAGAACTGACTTCCGTTCGTTCCCGGCCCGGCGTTGGCCATGGCAAGTATGCCCGGGCTGTCAAACGACGCTTTTTTGTCGAACTCGTCGTCAAAAGGTTTGCCCCACGCCGATTCACCGCCCCTGCCGGTACCCGTGGGATCGCCGCACTGAATCATGAATCCTTTAATGACGCGATGAAATATAATGCCGTCATAATATCCTTTTTTCGTCAATGAAATAAAATTTTCACAGGCCTTGGGGGCAATGCCGGGCATCAGCTCAATCTCGATTGTCCCTTGATTTGTTTCCAAAACAACGACTGATTTTTCCATGGGTATAATCTCCTTAGGGATAGTGACACGCAGTACCTGCATATCATTCTAATATAAATCGATGAAGAATGCTACGATAAAAGATGGGCACCGTTGGTCACGACCACGCCCAGATCACGGGATAACTGTTCCGCTTCGGCGATGAGGGCGCCCAATCCGGCTTCAACACCGTCAACCCAGAATCTTTCATCTGCCGGATCAAGATCAAACGGTTTGAGCAACGCAACGATATCTCTGGTGGATCCGGACCGCAACATATCTATATACAATGGTTCAAAGCGTTTGCCGAGCCGCGGTTGCTGAGCGTACATACTATGGGTCAACAATTCCCCCAAAGCATATCCATACACATAAAAAGGGTGATGGAAATGAGATATATACGACCATAAGTGATCCGTATTCTCATAGGTAAATATGTCACCCGATGCACCGTATAATTGGCGGGTTGCCTCCATCCAGAAAGCATTGAGTTCTTCGACGGATAATTTCCGCGGGGGCGCCCAGGTGTTGGTTGCGGGATCAAAACCGTGCAGCCGGCGTTCAAAATGCGAGAAGCTAATCTGGCGCACGGAAGTATTTATAACATCGTCGATTTTCCCCATAATCAAAGCCAGCAGAGATTTCTTATCACCCGTCTTTATGAGCCTGCTTTTTAAAAAGTTAAAGGTGGTCATCTCGGCAAAGACCGAAGCCGTCTCGGCGTACGCTATCGGCGCCTGCGACATAAGGCATCCCTGAGCTTCACCCGCAAGCATACCATGAACGCCATGTCCCAGTTCATGCGCCAAAGTCATAACATCCCGGTTGGAACCAAGATAATTGAGAAAAACATAGGATACCGGGACCGGCCCGGGCAGAACGGCGGAAAAATTAAATGCCCCGCCCCGCTTACCTTTTTCAGCCGGCGCGTCAATACGCTTCTCGTCGAAAAAACGCATTGCCAACGCCGACAGCGCCGGGCTGAAACTCTCAAAGGAAGAACGAATGGTCTCATGGGCGTCGGCAAAAGATATAACCGTCGTGTCGGTAAACGGCAGTGGCGCGTTGCGATCGCTCCACTGCATGGGTTTTAACCCCAGATGCGCCGCTTTAAGCCGGTAATAGCGCCGGGCAAGCGGTCCGGCCACATCAGTGACGACGCGGTGCAGGGTTTCTACGATGTTGTCTGAAATGCGATTGGATTTATTGCGGGCCGCCATCGGATTAGCGTATAAGCGTTCTTTGTTTTCGACAAAAGATGAACCGGAAACCATGTACAGCGTCTGGGCCGAATATTTGGCGAAAGTGCCGGCAAGGCTCTCGTTGACAATGCTGAGCAATACAGCCCTTTGCCGGGAATCTTTTGATTCCGATATAAGATGCAGCAGTTCCGTCAATGTTCTTTTTTCGCCGTTGAAAACACCTTCAATATCGGCTTCAAGCTCGTCAAAAAACTCGCCCCACGCAGACGGGCCGAACGGGGATCGTTTGGTAAGCGCCGATTCGACCGGTTCGCTCAACACATGTAATTTGAAAAGACGGGCGTGTTCTAACCAGGGGCGGTGGCGGGCGACAACGGGGTCTTTTTCATACAGCTGCACCAGCGTCAGTTCATCGATGGCGACCAGTTCGACATTAAAGAACGCCATGTACTCGCCCGACGCGCCGCTGAGCATTCTTTCCGTTCCGGCTATTTTTGATTTAACCGCGGCGTCGGCGACATTCGTGCTTTGCCTGAGATACAGATACACCAGAATCTTGTCCTCAATCATGCGGATACGGGTATACTCTGTAATCGCCGCACCCAGCGACTGAGAAAGCTGTCCTTTAAAAGATTGGTGAAATCCCTTGCAGAAAGCAACAAGCCGCTGTATATCCCCGTCGATACGCGGATCGTCCACCGCGGCATACAACGAAGAGAGATCCCAGCGTATACTTTCAGCTCCGGTAACTGCTGCAGTCATAGCTATATCCGCACCTTTTTTTCTCTAAGGCGTTTCCGTACTCATGGTTCCCATTGCAACAACTACGCCGATTCCCCGCCTAACCCGCGCGGAAATAGCCGGCGCAGAAGTTATGCCTTGTCGTGTTTTTCGACAAACTTTTTGATGCTTTCAATATTTTCCAAAACCAGTTTCGCTTTCTTCAATCCGAACTGGAAAGGAAACTTGTCCTCTTCTGAGTTTTTGAGCACCAACATAGGATTACCTTTGAATTCCGACTCCGATACAATGGCCATTTCTGATTCCTCCTTGTTAAGTTATGCGGCATTAATAGGTAAACAAATCTTTGAGCGTAAAATTCTGGTCCGGTTTCAGGGCGCACAGAGCATCCAGTATTTTGTACTGAACGTTGCGGGACACCCGCCTTCCCTTGCAGCCCTTGTGCACCATTTTATGAGTCAATTGCTGTGTCGACCGGCGAACTAAATCATCATTTGTCAGTCCCAGTCGTTGCATTATTTCAGCCAGCGGCTGAGGACCGGCTTCCCTGCTTATCACGCCATCCTTGGCGGCGATCATGCGCCAAGCTGCCTTTTTTCTGACAACAGAGGAAACTCGATTACAAAAGAAGTGCCGGGGGAAGATTCATCGCGAACATAGATATCTCCGTGATGGTCTTTGACGATCTTATAGCATACGCTCAACCCTAATCCGGTTCCCTTGTCACGCGGTTTTGTCGTATAAAAGGGATCAAATATTCTATCTCTGTCTTTTTCCGGTATGCCCGGACCGTTATCCTTAATCGTCACAACCGCTTTTCCCCCCGTTGCCTTTATTGAGAGGTCCAAAATTCTATTGTCTTTTTCCCGGGCTTCCACCAATGCGTACTGTGCATTTGCCAAAATGTTGAAAAAAACCTGCTCAATCCCGTTATAATACCCCATAACGAGTGGCATGCCGCTTTGAAATCCCTGAGAGACTCGTATGCCATCACGGACAAACTGCCCACGACATATTTCCAAAGTGGAAGACATTATGTCAACAATGTTAACCGGTGATTTTTCCACATCCCTATCGCTTCTGACGAACGCGAGGATGCTTTTTATTTTGAGTGAAAGTTGCCCCGTTACCTTGACAATATTGGGCCACAACTCCGCCTGGGCTTTCGCGGAATCCGCATCTTTAAGAATTTGGGCGTATCCGAGGATCACGGCTAACGGATTCTTGATTTCATGCATTATCTCCGCAGTCATTTCCCCCACCATAGAGAGCCGGTCCATGCGTTCAGCGCGCGCCTGCATGCGCCTTTTCTCCTCTTGCGCATAATACAGGAACATGAAAGAAAGAATGAAAATGAAGGGAATGCGCAGAAGGATGCCGGGGTTTTCAAATGAGAAGGAAAGACCGCTGTGCGACAGCAGGAATATATAGACAGCAGCCACCACAATGGTCATCATGAAGGCATGCCCCAGGCTTCTGCCGCTGCTGGCCATGAAAATGATAAGGAAGTAGATGAGATACAGATCCGTCTTCATGCCGGCGGTCAGATAAATGACGGAGGAAATAAGGACAACATCGAGCAAGAACATACTGTTCCGGAAACGCTTCATGATAAACAGATAGCCCGGAACGAAGAGTAAAGCAATATCCGAAGCAAGGAAAAAAATAAATATCAGGGTCAGGGCCGCCGGGCTAATAATTTCCGGGGCATTATAGAGAGTGAGAAAAAATGTGACAAGAATAACGAGAAACCGCAATACGATGACGATTCTTTTATCGTTGAGAGTATATGTCTTTTGCAATAACCCGTTCACCATACCCTCCGCAAAAACCAAGTTTACCGCTGGACGTGAACGCTTCTTCTCAAAAGCATGCTAGAAAAGTGTTCCTCACTATCCTATATCAAATGTACTGCAATAGTCAATCAGCGGGAATAATTCTCGTCGGACCAACCAACATCGCGCAGGAAATCGTCATATCCGCCGTTAAAGACGGTTATTCTGCCGTTATCAAATACAATCAGTTTTGTGGCAACGCTTCTCAAATACATCTCGTTATGCGTGACCATGACCACTGAACCGTCGAAACTGTCGATTGCCTCAATTAAGGAATCACACGACTGCATATCCAGATGATTCGTGGGTTCATCGAGGAACAGAAGATGGCATGGTTTCACGAGTATTTTCCCGAGCAGAACTCTGCTCTTTTCGCCGCCGGAGAGAACTTTAATTTTCTTGAGGGCGTTATCTCCCGAAAACATCAGGCCGCCGGCAATGTTGCGGGCAGTGTTAACGCTACATTTCTTGTCGGCGCTCATGATTTCTTCAAGAACGGTATTGCTTTCTTCAAGGTCCAGCTTATTGGTCTGCCCGAAATATCCTTCCATCAGTACGGGATGCTTTTTAATCTCCCCCCGGGTGGGCGACAATTCTCCGGCAAGCAGTTTCAAAAGCGTTGACTTGCCCTTGCCGTTTTTTCCGATGATGCATATCCGGTCGTTTTTCCCCACCGGCAGAGTGAATGAATCTATCAAATACGGCTTAGCGCCACTATAAGAAAAAGAAATATCTTCCGCCGCCATCATCTGATCGCCGCCGAAGTGCGCGCTATTGAAATACAGTTCAAGGTCATCGATGTTCTCCAGTTCCTTCATGACCCCTTGTTTTTCAAGTTTTCTCGCGCGGGAATGCGTTCGGCTGGCAAAACTTGCCCGTGCCTTGAACCGTTCAATGAACAGCTCCTCCTGCCGGCGTTTTTTCTGTTCATTGAGGCGTGTTTTCTCATATATTTCTTCTTCCTGATTAATCTGGGTATAGAGTTTTTCGGTGCTTCCTTCAACCTTGCGCGCAATCTGGCGATGTATGGCCACGGTATGCGTACAGACACGGTCCATAAAACTCCTGTCATGCGTTATCAGCATGACTTCCCCCTGCCATGACTTCAAAAATTCTTCCAGCCACCGGATGGCGACGATATCGAGGTAATTATTGGGTTCATCGAGCATAAGCATATCGGGATGTGATGAGAGAAGTTTCGCCAGATTTAAGCGGATTTGAAAGCCGCCGGAAAACTCAGTGGGGTTCCTGTGCATATCCTCATCGGAAAAACCCAGCCCAAAAAGTATTTTTTCAACTTTCCAAGTGTCATATTCTTCGTCGGCAGGCAACCCGAGACAGCCTTCTTCGATAACCGTCGGCTTGATAAAATGAATATGCTGTTCGAGATATCCTATGCGGTAACTTTTGGGAGCGGTAATACTGCCGGAATCAATTTCGCTGTTGCCCAATATCATGTGAAACAGCGTGGACTTCCCGTGTCCGTTTCTGCCCACAAGCCCTATTTTCTCACCGCGATTAACGCTGATATTAAGATCCTTAAAAAGAATCTGATCACCATACGCCTTATTGAGGTCACATATTTTTATCATTGTATTGCACCGAGCTGTAATCCTTGGATTAAGATGCGGATAGCATTAACCGGACTGCTTCCTGTCCGCCCGGGTCCGCGGGTGCTGCCAAACCGGCTTCATTGACTCCCGCAGGAACTGCCGGCGGAGAACCCGCTGTTGTGTTTAACCCGAATATACGATTATACAACATATAGGGGACTGAGAGAAGATTGTTTGCTCTGTCCGGCGACGCAATGTGCAGCGACTCAAGTGGGGCACCATAATCTTCCATGTTCTCAAAGTAATGCAAATCAAATGAGTCGGCCTCAGAAAATCCGATGAATTCCCGCTCAAAAGCTCCGAGAATGTTCTGTATTTTTTTGTATGCTTCAGCCGGTATAGATTCTTTTAAATAGGCGAGCGTTACATGACCAATCAACTTGTCTCCGGGGGCAACGGGTATCCCATTATTGCGAAAAACGCCGTCGCCACCTCGCTCCCCCAGGGTGTGGAGCCCATCACGCAATGCGGTGCGTAATTTCAGCACCTCGGCAAGATCATCCCTGCCGCCCATATACACCGGCACAACAATCGAAGTCCCGGCGGATATCGCCACTCCTTTAGAATACATGACCGGACGCTTAATGCTCGAAGCGAAGTCAGAAAAGATCTTGGTGACTATAGCCGTTATTTTTTTGCCCAGGGCACTGCCTTCAGGAGTGTTCTTGTCCAGCGGCGCCATGATGTCGCAGAGCGTCATATGGAAAGTTTTAGGCGGCAAAAATTTAAAATACTGATCGACTTTTGCTTCCCTGAGCCGCGCCTGCAGAGCAGTATACATTTTGAGAAGCGCTCGGTGGTGGTCCGCTCCCTGCCTAAAACTATGAATGACTGTATATCCGGGAAAAGGTTTTGGTGAACCGTCATGAGCATATTTTGCGGCAGCGCCGGGAGCAAGCGCCAGCCCCCCATCGAACGACGCATGATGAAAATACGCCGCACTTTCCGTCATTGGCCGCCGATGTTCTGCCATCTCCGGGTCACCACCGTCTGATACCAGGAGAACCATTTGATTAATTTCGTCATCATTTGCCGCGTCGCCGTCTCTAATGAGCTCGATAATCCTGAACCGGTACGATTGAAAAGACTCCATGTATGCCATAAATCTATCCACAGAGAAATCGCCGGTGAGAATAGCCTCGAAATTACGCCGTAAAGCCCCCGGGGGAAAATCGGCGACCATACTCCGTAAATAATCCTGTATCCACGCTCGTTCCACATGATTGCGCACTATTGACGGATAGAGCGCCTGTACTCTTTTTAATCCTCTATAAAACCCCTCAAGCCCGGGCGGAGCAGTCAATAATGTTTTCTCCTGGTCAGTAAACTGGTACGATCCTAATGAGAAAAATATCTTTTTTAACTGCTTCGGGCTCAACCCCAAAAGCTCACCAGGCAGCTCCAGCGAGATATTTTCTTTCGCGGGTTCACTCCCCAAGGTAGGATTGGACAGATAATGACGGGAATGCCACCCGGCAGACACCGGGGTCTGGCCGGTAAGAATGCTTACCCCGTCCTCCTTGGCTTTTTCCAACGATGCACTCAAACCCGGATGCATAGCATACAGAGCAGGGACCGGCATGATTTTACTCGAATAGAGAAATCCATACTGAAAGGGGCTGGGGATCTGAATGACGACATGTTTGTACTGTCCGCTTCCTTTGGCGATAGCGTGACGAACATCGGCTTGCACAAGCATGAACATCCCCGGCCGTAACCGGGAGGAGTAGAATTTACCGTTTGACTCAATGAGCAATTCCATTATGCCGGAAGTAGGGATATAGATTTCAACAATAGATTGAGCACCTGCAATGGTAGGATGTTCATGCCACTGCTCGTCGGGACGATGAATATCAAAGGACTGTCCGGTAGTTAGAAAACTATAACTTACAGTCGAAGCGCCCATGGCAGGCGATCCTAAAGAGACAGAATCAATAAGCCATTCGGTCAATTTGCTCGTGTTCCACGGATTCCTTCTGCCTAAATGACTGAACACCAGCACCCCGCTCGTACTGTGATAACGGAGCCCAGACTCGTCATATCCTTTGGTATCTTTCCACACATCAGGGAAATTTTCGGGACTAAATCTTCTATACCACGGCGGTATTTTTTTTATTGTAACAACAATCAGCGGGCCTTTGACTTCATCAAAAATGGCGGTAGCACCTGCGGGAATGTAAATCGCACCCTCAGCGTTAAGCGAATAAAGATTATCAATGCGCACCGAGGACCCATAGGGGACGATAATCGATGCCTCAAAGGGGAAAAAGGACCGGGGGGTAGCCACATAATTTTCCGCGCTCCTGCCGAAATAGACCGTCGCATCGACCCCGCCGATGGTTATATCAAAAACTGATTCCCCGGGATCGCGCGAATGCAGGGGGGTAAAACCATTCTCGTCAACAGTGAGCTGGCGCGCCTCGGACAAAGCGACAACCGGTGAAAAATCAGCAACTGCTTTCTCGGCGACAGCGTGCGCCTGCAGCGCCACTGCTTCGGTCCACGGCTTTTGCTGTTGGTTAGCATGCTGTTTGGCGGCAAGCTCTACGGACGCATGAATGAGAATTTTTGCGATATCGGCTGGAGAACTATCCTGAAAAAATGATTTCCTTACATAGATGGCGTTCTTATCAGCGCCGGCATGTTCAAAATTAAAGGGTGGGGCTCTGCCCCTGACGCTGTCTATGAGATATATGTTCGCCTGTTCAAGGACCTCTATCGGGATTATCGTTCCCAACCCGTCCGGCAAAACCGTCTCATCGATATATCTTCTTGCAAGCGCAAGCACATCATTGTACTTCGTTGTCTCTAAAACACTCGCCGCCTTAAAACCGCTGTGTGTCTTTTCAGTGATTATTTCAACGCGTCCGGCCCCGATGGCTTCTGCGATGTAATCGTTTATGACTGCATGCTTTTGCGGAGAAAGTTCCTCAGCTTGGGCAGCTATGCCTGCCGAGAGCGGTTTGCCGGGGGTGACAGGAGACGCGAGAACCGTATGTGAAGGCGGAAGGATAACTGCGACACCGTTATTGTCGGCATGTTGTAATCCAAACACAAATGAATATTTCGCGGGGTCGTTCCCCACTTTTTGATATACGCCGGCGTTACCGTTTTCTTCCATCCTGACATCAAATGAATGCAGTACTTCCGCGACGTCAGTATTGGCTGCCTGCCACTGCTTAATGATCGCTACTGCCGCATGAAAGCTTTCTGCGTTAGCCAAAAGATGCGCAATGAGTATTTCCATCTCCCCATAATCATTGCCCAACAACGCTGCAGTCGGCGCCAGAGCCGAAGACAGCATCTTCTTCAGATCAATCTTGCCGGTCATAACCTGCTGATAAACGGTCCCGTCATATTTTTTCGCCGCGCCGGGGGTTATGGTCAGATAGGAAACGCCTTTATCGTGAAGAAGTTTTGACACGCCCCGATGGAATCCGCCGGCAACCACGATATCTATGTCCTTGAACTGTCCGATATGCGCGAGAACATCCTCATAACCGCCGGCAGACAATGATCCCGATACATCTTTTTTACCGGAGGCAAACCCTCCGATTTTTTCACCAAGAGAACGCAGAGCAATGGCGTTTATAAAAATATCGTTACGCTTGAAGTTGACGGCGTAATAGGTTGTGTACGCCGCATCATCAAGGATCTTCAGTACCGCTTTGACCTCGTGCGGTTCGCAGTATTTCCGCAGCACTATCCTAAACTCTTCCCGATTCTCGCTAAAGAACTGGTATTGACCCGGCGTCATCTTAAGAGCGGCAAAATCCCCCAGATTCTTGGCCATCCGGGAAAGAAATAGTAAATCCTTATCTAATCTCCGCTCCGCAAATTTCGCCGTCAACCGGCCTTGAAATACGATCTCCTCGTCGATAAGATCTACCGGGTTAATCTGAGCGTTCAATCGTTCCCGCGTAAGAAAGCGGTTTACTTCAGGGTATTCGCGCGCAAGGTCCGGGCTATACACTTTCGCAATCTCACTCAGTCGTCGGGAGTACTCCTGCCGATCGCCGGTCTCCGTCAATGCAACGGACAGTGGCAAAAATTCTCTCGCCGGCACGATGCGCTTCAAATCTTTGATGTATGCCACAAGCTCCTTATTGAGCCGCCTATTGCTTATCGACTCGCTGATTCTGACCGTCTCTATGTAGCGCGCCAGATTCGGATAGCCCGTGACCTTTTCGCCGGCACGCTCGCCCAGCTTCGCCACCTTCAGATAGTGCTTATTGCTGCCTGAATCCCGGAATACTTTTCCGATCGTTTTCAGTTTTCGGTCAAGATATTTTTCCTTCATTTGCTCTATTACTTTATCTATCTCTGCGCTTGTCTTTTCGTTCTCTTCCTTCGCCGCGCTCACTGTGCGGTACCGTTCACGGTTCTCTGTGTAAGTACTCCATTCCTCAAGGCCGTAGAGATTGTCTTTTTTAAGTTTCAACGCATAGTATTCCGCACCACTGAGCAATCCTTTCCCGAAAAGGGTCTGTATTGTTTTGTCTCTGACTTTCTCGTCGGGGATAGAGGTGAAAAGCCGCGTCGAGAGTTTCCCGGCGGGCGCCCCTTCAATAAAGATTTTGTTCAACCCGTATTGCGCGTCTAAAAGTTCTGTTATCTTTGCAATGTTATTTTGCACTTCCGGATTGCAGTGCAAGTCCTGAATATAAACTACTAATCGTCGGCCGCCGGCGTACCCGCCACCCGTAATCTTTCCATACCGATAGGGGATCAGCGATTGATTGCCTTTGCCGGAGAGTTGTTGAGAATCTTGATTGGCCGGCGACAGGGTTGTCACTGCAAAAACGAGAGGATGAGTGATAAAGGATGAGACAAATAAAACAAGTGTCAGCCAGGAAACAGTTTTGACAAAAGACTGTTGTTTGAGCATATATTTAAGCACATGGACCTCCGCAAAAGACAAGCGGGCTGAGAGGGAAATGTAGAGTCATGAAATTATTATATCAACTATTGCAATGGTATGACACTGCCCGGTGAAAAAGATTTGTGAAATTTGTACCGCCGTACGACAACCCGCTGTTCCTCAATATGTCTCTTTTAGCAGTATTGCCGCGGACAATCAAAGCAGTATGGTTCAAGCCCGGAAATTAAAAACCGCTGCAAACCAAAGGGTTGCAGCGGTTTTTAAGCCGGTTATTACAAAGTTGAACAGCGTTATTGTGCACCACTTCCATGCCCAATACATCCGGCCTTTAATAATCAGGGGACAACATGTACACCGAATTCTGTTCTTCGCTTGCGCGAAGACGAGGATCATTTCTCTGTTCCGCGGATTACTCCGCGAAATCAAGCGGTCAGCTGACAATCCCGCCAAAGACGGGATTTTGACCTTGCTTCCCAGTAAGGATTTAGCCGTTTCACTCCCTGAGTTACCTCAAGGACTCTTCCCGCTACTTCAGCGGGAAGACCCCTCCCTTTCGGGACGGATCGTCACTGTTCGCACCTCTGTTCTTTCGAACGATGGGGATTACCCACTACCGTTTTCCCCGCCTTGCGACGGGAATTGAAGTCCGGACTTTCCTCTCATCCCCGCCATCAGGATGAGCGACCCTCCTGTTGTCCCCTAAAACCTGTTTCTTCTATGATTGACTCTGGGTATCGATTGCCGTGTTGGCTAATTTGTCGGCGACGGTATTCTGTTCCCGCGGGATATGCACAAACCGGACTTTTAACAACTGTGCTGACAACGCACATGCTTGCCGGTACAACACTGCAAGGTTCTCATTTTTTACTTTGTATTCGCCCTTCATCTGGCGCACAACCAATTCTGAATCCAAGTTCATTTCAACCGTACAGGGCATATGTTTCTGTGCGAGCGTCAGTCCTGTTATGAGCCCGTGGTACTCGGCAACATTGTTCGTCGCAATCCCGATATAACGGCAGTCCTGCTCCAAGAGCGCACCATCGTCGCCATATACCGCGACGCCAATGCCCGAAGGGCCGGGATTTCCCCGGGCTGCTCCATCAGTAAAAATGCGTATTCTCATGAGTTTTTAACGAAAAGGATGCGGGAACAACTGTCGCAGATAGTCCAGTCCTGATGCTTGCGCGCTTCATTAATCATCTGCGGACGCAATTCTATGTGGCAGGCGCCGCAATGAGTGTCCTCTATCGGCACGATGGCAAGCCCGTTACGGCTTTCGCGAACAAACTCATAGCGATGCATAATATCTTCGGGTATCGGCTCGGCAAATACCGCGCGCTCCTGTTCCATCAGGATTATCCGTCCCTGCAGCGCTTGCAAGTCGGCTTCAAGGCGCGCTATTTCACTATGCAAATCGGATTCCTTCTGTTGAACATCCTTTTCACCGCTTTTTAAACGGGCAGATTCAAGTTCATGCTGTTCCATGAGCTCTAATATTTCATTTTCCAGATTATATTTATCCTTCTTGCCCGACTCAATTTCCAACAGCAACGCGCGATACGCATCATTTGCTTTGACGGAATTTAATTCGTTGGTATGCTTGCGGATCTCGGCTTCTTTTGTCTCAACATCCAATTCTTTCTGTTTACGCTGCAATTGAAGCTGTTGGAGGTTCTTTTTACTCTCCTCGGCGGCAATGCGGTTATCCTCGACGCCCTGTCTGAGCTCGCTGATCTTTTCAGGAATGGCAATCGCCTGCGCCCGCAATTTGTCCAATTGAGAATCTTTTTCCTGGAGTGAAACGAGCAGAAGAATCTTGTCTTTTAAGTCCATGTTTTTCCGCTTTCTTTGTGCTGATAAGAAAATGGGTAGTGCAGGGTTCGAACCTGCGACCCTTCGCGTGTGAGGCGAATGCTCTTCCGCTGAGCTAACCACCCTATATGTCAGGACAGTGTTCCGTCCTATGAATCTATGTGGGCCTGGTAGGACTTGAACCTACGACCAGACGATTATGAGTCGACTGCTCTAACCAACTGAGCTACAGGCCCGCCATTTCATACGCTGAAATGTACTGCTGATAAAGTTGCCAAAGCCCAGAAAGTTTATCAATTATCCGTCTACCTGTCAACGAAAACGACGGCGATTGCCGCCTTATTCCATGTATTCGCGCAGCGGCTTGCTGCGGGATGGATGGCGCAATTTTCTGACTGCTTTTGCTTCAATCTGGCGCACGCGTTCACGGGTAACGCCGAATATTTTCCCCACTTCTTCAAGCGTCCGGGGATACCCGACTCCGATGCCGTAACGCAGACGGATGATGTCAGCTTCCCGCGGCGTCAGCGTGTTCAATACTTTTTCGATATCCAGCTGCAGCCGGTAATGTTGTGTCTTCTGCACCGGACTGGGGTTATTGTGGTCCTCGATAAAATCTTCAAGGCGCGAATCTTCCTCTTCACCGATAGGGGTTGCCAGCGAAACCGGCTCCTGCATCATTTTAAGGACTTTGCGAACCCGGTCAGTAGACAAACGCAGCAGTTTTGAATATTCTTCGATGGTCGGTTCCCTGCCATGCTCCTGTTGATACCGCTTTTTAATCTTCGTCAGTTTCGATATCAGTTCCTTCATGTGGACCGGAATACGAATCGTGCGGGATTGGTCAGCAATTGCACGGTTGATGGACTGGCGTATCCACCAGGTCGCATAGGTGGAAAACTTAAACCCACGTTTCCACTCAAACTTCTCAACCGCCTTGGAAAGCCCCAGATTGCCTTCCTGGATTAAATCGGACAATTCCAGATTGCTCATGCCGACATGCTTTTTGGCAATCGACACCACCAGGCGGAAATTCGCTTCGATAAGCTTCATCTTGTCGATGTGGATAACATCTTCCAGCTCGCGTATCTTTTTGTCGGTTATTAAGAGTTCCGCAGGCTCGATGGAAAAACTCTCCTGGAGATTTTTCTGCCGGTGAACGATTGCTTCAATATTTTCTATCTGAGATTCGATACCGACCAACGAATAACCCGTCTGGCGTTTGAAATCCCCCGTGGTTATCTTTTTTGCTTTCGCCTGACGGCACAAAGTGAGAAACCGCGTGTACGGCATTTTCAACCGGCGTTCGAAGCGCGCGACATCGTCGTTCATTTCGGACAATTTCTGCGCGGTCGTTTTAATTTTATTTATCAGGCGTTTTATCTTGTCCTGGTTTAAATTAAGTCCGAGAATGACATCAATAACCCGTTGACGATCGTCGATTATCAGTTGTACCCGTTTCTCCCGCTCTTTGCGCGAGATTGATCTTACTTTAAGCCGCAAATCGTTCTTTATAATCTTCTTTTCTATCAGGGATATCTGGTGCACCCCTTTTCTCATCTTTAAGCGCATTCCCCGTAGCTGGGCGGAGGATTTCCTTCCCCGCGGCATCAGCTCTTTTGGGGTCATCTCGTCCTGGCTGATCAATGTTTCCCAGTTCCTGATTTCTTTGATGATAAGCGGCGACTCAAGAACAATGTGCTTAAGTTTCTTTTCGTTTTCGCGTATGGCGCGGGCAAGATTGACTTCCGTCGCGCGGTCAAGCAAGGCGACTTTGGCCATCTCCGTCAAATACATGCGGACGGGATTGATAACTTCATCGTCACTGATGTCTTTGGCGATGTCGTGCTCTTCAGCGGGCGCTTCACGGAGTTTCGTTAAATAATCGGTCTCTTTTTCGACGACAGGAATCCCCAGATTGTCGAGGGCTCCAAAAAAATCGTCAATCTTCTCCGAGCCCATGACGGTTCCGGGAATCGTTTTGTTAATCTCGTCATAGGTCAGATAGCCGTGTTCTTTGCCGTGCTCAATGAGATCTTTGAACGCGTTATTCGTTTTTGCCATGGCGTGATTTCACCGAACCTTTCAGCTGTTTATTGAGTTCCTGATATTGCCGGACAACTTCTTCATCAAGCGGTATTTTCTTGCTGGTCATTAAATCTATGTCCCGACCCAATTCCCGACGGCGCAATTCCCGGCGCCGCTGTTCTAAATCGAACACCAGCGTCCGCAGAATCTCTTCGGGCGCCGGATATGTTTTTTCTTCAAGAGCGAGTTCGGTAAACCACTGCCTGATTGTCTCAGGAATCACAACGGCTATTTCTGCAACCGTCGAGTGGCGCACTAACAGTTGGAATACTGCTATGCAGCGGTCATCTGAAAATATTCTTTCATCTACTTTTTCCGAAAACTGCGGAAACGCCGCTATCAGTTGAATCAGCTCTTCTTCGGCAGAACGAATGCCGGCAACGCGTTTAGCGGGAGCGGGCTCTTGCGGCGCACTGCGGACGGTTGTCCGGGATGCACGCTTGACCTCACTGACGATTGCTGTTTCAGCTGTCCCGGTCTCGCCGGCGATATATTTTATCCACTCTCCGGCAAGCACGGCATTATGCGCGCGCGCCACAACCGGAACCAGTTCCTGCACCGCACGCGCCTTTGCTTCCGGTGAATCAGTACCGAATTTACGCAGCGCCATGGCCGTCAAAAACTCGATGGCTGACTGGCGGTTGCGCTCTATGAGTTCGTTAAACGGCTCAGCGCCATGCGCAACCAGATATTCGTCGGGGTCAACCCCGGGCGGCAGAGAACTTATTTTCAGCGCGAAATCTTTTTCAAAGAGTATGTCCGTAGCCCGTTTTGCCGCGGCAAAACCAGCTTCGTCAGAGTCAAACAACAAGGTAATGTTATCAGCGTAGCGCGACAGCGACTGAGCGTGCTGGGCGGTCAACGAAGTGCCCAGAGTCGCCACCGTATAGGACACCCCGAACTGATGGGTGACGACGACATCCATGTACCCTTCCAAAACCATCAGCTCCCGGCGGGACCGTACCGTCGGCAATGCCTGAAACAAACCGTACAACTGGCTCGACTTCGAATACACTGCCGTCTCGGGCGTGTTTAAATATTTTGGCTGGTCGTCTTTGAGCGTCCTGCCGCCGAAAGCCACCACACGGCCCTGCGTGTCCAGAATAGGAAATACCAGCCGGTCGGACATATACTCGAAATAATTGCCCCGTTCCGTCCGGGTGACAATGCCCGCGGCAGCAAGATCCTCTACCGTGTATCCCTTTTTCTTCGCCTGCTCGATGAGCGACCCTTTCGGCGCAAATCCGAGCACAAATTTTTCTATGGATTCGCCGTTTACCCCTCTTTTTTTGAGGTACTCCCGGCCAGTTTTACCGGCGGGCGATTCCTTAAACATCCGGTGATAGTATCGGGCGGCCTGCTCCAATAAATCATATAATTTCTGTTTTTCTGAGCGCTTAACGACTTCTGCCGTGGTTTCCTCGATGACAACGCCGCAGCGGGAAGCCAGTTTCCGAATCGATTCCGGCCAACTCAGAGAATCGATCATCATGACGAAAGTGAAAACATCGCCCCCGGCGCCGCATCCGAAACAATGGAATATCGCCTTCTCGGGGCTAATCATGAACGACGGCGTTTTTTCGTTATGAAACGGGCAGTTAGCTTTCCAGTTGCGCCCCGACCGCTTGACCGTCGGGATATACTCCCGGACCAGCTCAACGATATCGATGCTCGATCGTATCTTTTCTATAGTTTGCGGAGAAATAGTCATAAATCCAAGGTTTCCGTCACTGCAAGTACCACCGCTGCCGGGTCTTCATGCGTGCCGCAATGGCTCTTTACTGTGCGCGCCGGATACGGCGAAAACCTGAACATTCAAGGAAATTAAGCGGTCCGAATTTCTTTTCCACAGAATCAAAGAGCAGATTGACCCCCAGATTATCGGAAGCAATATGTCCCGCAATAATAACACGGATATGGCATTTCTCGGCCATCTTAAAATGATCGTCGCTCATGTGCATGCAAATCATAGTCCCGACGCCGGCGTCAGCCAATTTCTCTATTGCCTCTTTGGCGCCCTCGGTACCGCCGGTCATGTCAACGAATATCTTACCTGCTTTATTATCTTTTGATCCCGACAATATGGTCGGACCGGCACCGTTGCCCGTCGCTTCTTTGTACTCAGGAATCGCTTTGAGCAATTTTATGATTTCGCCGATAAAAACCGGTTTTTTCTCGTCACATACGTTCTGGAGGTATGAAGCCACATGATTGTCAGCAACCGTATGGGCCGACATAAACGGAATACCCAGAAGACGCGCCGCGTCAACGGTCCGCATATGGTTTTGCCCCATCACCTTACGACCGACCTCTTTCATCCGGTCATCCGTCAGGGATTCCGCAGCGGTTATCGGAACGCCGAATTTATTGAGAACATCGGACTGGAGCCCCATGACCTGATAAAATGTTGCGTATGCTTTTCCTTCAGGATGATGGGTTATCACCAGGTCGACAGGTTTGCCGATGGTTTTTAGGGTATGCGCCAAAACGATCTCGGCGGTTTCGATATCAATACCGGTGAGAATAGTTTTTACTTCCGTCTCAGGATCGCCGAATAATATGCGGGAATCGGCAAACGGATTGGTGAGCGTATCAGTATCAAAATCTTCTTTTTCGTCCGCCGGAAGTTTTGCGAACCGTTCATTTTTCCGTTTCTGCTCCGCCAGAACCGCATCTTTGCCGCGCAAATCCTGGGCTATACCCTGCTCGATACAAAAGGTGAACAAATCTTTGAGTTTCATCGCGCAACCTCTTTCTCAACTATGAGACGAAAAACGGTAAACAGCACAAACGACTGTTTACCGTTTTTCATAGGAGTATATATTACCGCGCCCATCTGTTTTCTTTCATCATTTTACGACGAATTTTGCGTTTCGCTTCTGCCAGTTTTTCTTTACGCACGACGCTTGGAGATTTGTAGAACTCGCGTTTTTTTATTTCCTGCATGATTCCGTTTCGTTCACATTCTCTCTTAAAACGGCGGATGGCTTCTTCTATTGATTCGCCTTCCCGTACCCGTACATTGACCATGTCATTCACACCACCTTCCTGTTAATTATTTAATGTAATTTATGTGATTCAACCCGGCGGCCACAACAACTTACGACCACCCAGCAAATGATAATGAACATGACGCACCGTCTGTCCGGCAGCTATCCCGCAGTTGACAACCAGACGGTAACCAATCTCGGCAATCCGTTCCCGCCGTGCAATATCACGCGCCACAATCTGAATTTCACCCAGTACCGCCTGATCGGCATCGTCGATAGTATCGAGCGATGTGATGTGCTTTTTGGGGACAATCAAAATATGGACAGGCGCCTGAGGATTGGTATCCCGAAACGCCGCTATCCGGTCGTTTTCAAAAACGACATCAGCTGGAATCTGCTTTTTGATAATAGCGCAAAAAATGCAGTCCATAAGAGGAGATAGTATAACCAATATTTACTTAATTATCAAGTCCCTGCTAATACTATCGTTTTAAAGCGACGACTTGCCCCAGGCTTTGCCATTGATATCGGTAATGTATAATTCAAAAATACCATTGAATTGTGAGCCTGTTTTTTTATCAACCTGTATGCGGATATAATTATCAGTGAGCGCCGTATGGTTTTCACCTTCCATAACAATCGGCCGTTTTGTTCCCGCAAACGAGCGCCAGAATCGTTCTTCCCGGGCAACCCCGATTGCACGCAGTATCCGCGAACGCTCCTGTATTGTTTTTGCATCAACCAACGGTTTCATTGCGGCCGCCGCAGTCCCCGGACGCGGCGAATAGCGAAATACATGCAAACGGCTAAACAATATACTTTCTACCATTGAGCAGGTAGCCGAGAAATCAGCGTCCGTCTCGCCGGGAAAACCCACAATAACATCTGTTGAGATACCAATATCCGGCAACTGTTCTCGCACTTTTTCCACCGTGCGCAAAAATGTTTCAGCGGTATACGACCGTTTCATGCGCGCGAGAACAGCAGGTGAACCTGACTGCAGAGGAATATGCAGATGCCGGCAGATACGCGCGGGGTTGTTACGCATCAACGCAACCAGACCATCGGTAACCTCGCTGACATCAAGCGACGACAACCGCAGGCGAAAATTTCCCGCAACGCCAAGAATAGCTTCAAGAACCGGCACAAGACCGCCGCGATATTTTCCTAAATGAACGCCCGTCAGGACAATCTCGGGATATCCGTGCTTGACGAGGGCGCGCACCTGACTGATGATATCGCTGACGGGGCGGCTCCATAAAACCGGCCGCACGAACGGAACGATGCAATAC
>Ga0209697_10000599_pt1 | contig 59045 bp, 51 predicted proteins | sample AliMusrvi5mmetaG_FD_184115 | JGI IMG/M metagenome (GOLD analysis project Ga0209697, IMG submission 184115) | Freshwater lake bacterial and archeal communities from Alinen Mustajarvi, Finland, to study Microbial Dark Matter (Phase II) - Alinen... | ecosystem: Environmental > Aquatic > Freshwater...
CTTTGCCATCGGGCTTCCTTCAGACTCGCAGTCACCCGCGAAACCCTTGCCTCTGGCTAACTCTTCCCCTTGCCGGGCGAGTAGAGGACTTTCACCTCCAAGTAGGTGCGCCCTGCCGGGCGCACCACAAAAAAATGCCGCGCAGCCATCGAAATACTGCGCGGCATTGTTCATCGTCAATCGACCTGAACGGGGCAGATCAATTCCTCAACTGAAAAAGCTCTTGAGGCGGTTGGTCCAGCTGTCGCCGCTGGGCAGATGCTTGCTGCCGCCCTTCTTCAGGGACTCGTCGAGCTCGCGCAGCAGCTTGCGCTGGTGTTCCGTGAGCTTGACCGGCGTTTCCACCGTGATGTGGCAGTACAGGTCGCCGGGATAGCTCGAGCGCACGCCCTTGATGCCCTTGCCGCGCAGCCGGAACTGCTTGCCGGTTTGCGTGCCCTCGGGGATGTCGATGGCGGCCTTGCCGGCCAGGGTCGGGACGTCGATCTCGCCGCCAAGGGCGGCCGTGATCAGGCTGATCGGAACGGCGCAATGGATATCGTCGCCGTCGCGTTCGAAGATGTCGTGCTTCTTGAGCCGGATCTCGATGTAAAGGTCACCGGGCGGACCGCCGTTGGTGCCGGGCTCGCCGTTGCCGGCGCTGCGGATGCGCATGCCGCCGTCGATGCCGGCCGGAATCTTGACCTCCAGCGTCTTCTGCCGCTTGATCTTGCCCTGGCCATGGCACGCGGTGCAGGGGTCGGGAATCACCTTGCCGGCGCCACGGCAGGTCGGGCAGGTCTGCTGTACGCTGAAGAAACCCTGGCGCATCTGCACCGCGCCGGAGCCGTTGCAGGTGCCGCAGGTCTTGGCCTGAGTGCCGGGCTTGGCGCCGCTGCCATGGCAGACATCGCAGCTGTCCCAACTCGGAATGCGGATCTGGGCATCCTTGCCCAGCGCCGCTTCTTCGAGCGTGATCTCCATCGCGTAGCTGAGGTCGCCGCCGCGATACACCTGGCGCCCGCCGCCACCGGCGCGGCCGCGCCCCTGACCGAACATGTCGCCAAAGATATCGCCGAACGCTTCGGCAAAACCGCCGTAGCCTTCGGCACCCGGACCGCCGCGCATGTTGGGGTCGACGCCGGCGTGACCATGCTGGTCGTAGGCGGCCCGCTTTTGCGGGTCCGACAGCATCTCGTAGGCCTCTTTCGATTCCTTGAATTTCTCCTCCGCCACCTTGGACGAGTCGCCTTGGTTGCGGTCAGGGTGATGCTTCATCGCGTGCTTGCGATAGGCCTTCTTGATTTCTTCGTCGGAGGCGTTCTTCGGAACGCCCAGGACTTCGTAGTAGTCTCTTTTAGCCATGGTCTTTCAATGCCCGGTTTCAATACGAACGCCGCGTTGAACCTTTGAGGTGTCCAACGCGGCGCCTGTCAACAATGTTCAGAACAGTGTTCAGCCCAAGGTCTTAGCCCTTCTTGACTTCCTTTACCTCGGCATCGACCACATTGTCGTCGGCGGCGTGGGACGCGGCGCCTTGCGCGCCTGCGGCGTCGCCCGCACCGGCATTGCCGGTGGCTGCCGCCTCGGCCGCCTGTTTGGCCTGCATGTCTGCGTACATCTTCTCGCCGAGTTTCTGGCTGACCGTTGTCAGGGCCGTGTTCTTGGCCTCAATGCCGGCCTTGTCGTCGGACTTGATGGCGTCTTCAACTTCCTTGATCGCGGCTTCGATTTTTTCCTTCTCGCCGGCGTCGAGCTTGTCGCCGCACTCGGTCAGGCTCTTCTTGACGCTGTGCACATTGGCATCGGCCGTATTGCGGGCCTGCACCAGTTCGAGCTTCTTCTTGTCGTCGGCGGCGTTGAGCTCGGCGTCCTTGACCATCTGCTGGATCTCGGCTTCGCTCAGGCCCGAATTGGCCTTGATCGTTATCTTGTTTTCCTTGCCGGTGCCCTTGTCCTTGGCGCCCACATGCAGGATGCCGTTGGCGTCGATGTCGAACGACACCTCGATCTGCGGCGTGCCGCGCGCTGCCGGCGGAATGCCTTCAAGGTTGAACTCGCCGAGCATCTTGTTGCCGGCGGCAATTTCACGCTCGCCCTGGAACACCTTGATCGTCACGGCCGGCTGATTGTCGTCAGCGGTCGAGAAGGTCTGGGCGAACTTGGTCGGGATGGTCGTGTTCTTGGTGATCATCTTGGTCATGACGCCGCCGAGGGTTTCGATGCCCAGCGAGAGCGGTGTCACGTCGAGCAGCAGCACATCCTTGCGGTCGCCCGAAAGCACCTGGCCCTGGATCGCGGCACCGACGGCAACCGCCTCATCCGGGTTCACGTCCTTGCGTGGTTCGCGGCCGAACAGTTCCTTGACCTTTTCCTGCACCTTGGGCATGCGCGTCATGCCGCCGACCAGGATCACGTCGTTGATATCGCTGACGCTGACGCCGGCATCCTTGATCGCCGTGCGGCATGGGCCGATCGTGCGTTCGATCAGTTCTTCCACCAGCGATTCGAGCTTGGCGCGCGTGAGCTTGATGCTCAGGTGCTTCGGGCCCGAGGCGTCGGCTGTGATGTAGGGCAGGTTGATGTCGGTCTGCGCGCTGCTGGAGAGCTCGATCTTGGCCTTTTCGGCGGCTTCCTTCAGGCGCTGCAGGGCCAGCACGTCCTTGCCCAGATCAACGCCTTGCTCTTTCTTGAACTCGGCAATGATGAAGTCGATGATGCGCTGGTCGAAATCTTCGCCGCCCAGGAAGGTGTCGCCATTGGTCGAGAGCACTTCGAACTGCTTCTCGCCATCGACGTCGGCAATCTCGATGATGGAGACGTCAAACGTGCCGCCGCCGAGGTCATAGACGGCGATCTTGCGGTCGCCCTTTTCGTTCTTGTCCAGGCCGAAGGCCAGTGCCGCTGCGGTCGGCTCGTTGATGATGCGCTTGACATCGAGACCAGCGATGCGTCCGGCGTCCTTGGTGGCCTGGCGCTGGGCGTCGTTGAAGTAGGCCGGCACCGTGATGACGGCTTCCGTGACCGCTTCGCCGAGGTAATCTTCAGCCGTCTTCTTCATCTTGCGCAGGATGTCGGCGCTGACCTGCTGCGCGGAAATCTGCTTGCCGCGCACTTCAACCCAGGCGTCGCCGTTGTCGGCTGCCGCAATCTTGTAGGGCATCAGGTCGATGTCCTTCTGGACTTCCTTCTCGACGAACTTGCGGCCGATCAGGCGTTTGACCGCGTACAGCGTGTTCTTCGGGTTCGTCACGGCCTGGCGCTTGGCCGAGGCGCCGACCAGCACTTCGCCATCTTCCTGGTAGGCGACGACGGACGGCGTGGTGCGCGCGCCTTCTGCGTTTTCGATGACCTTGGGTGTGTTGCCCTCCATGACGGAGACGCAGCTGTTGGTGGTGCCCAAGTCAATACCGATGATTCTTCCCATGATCTACTCCAGTGTTCAGATGTTTTTGAGTTGTGGATAACTTGAACGATTTCAAGTCAGAAAAAGTAATTATTTGGGCGCGGCGACCGTGACCAGCGCCGGGCGCAGCACGCGCTCTGCAATGGAATAGCCCTTTTGCAGCACCGTGACCACGGTGTTGGCCTCCAGCTCGGAGGGTACAACGCTGATCGCCTGCTGCTGATGCGGATCGAACTTGCTACCGGCAGCCGGGTTGATGACGACGACCTTGTTGCGCTCAAGTGCGGCGAGCAACTGGCGCAAGGTGGCCTGCGCGCCTTCGCGGATCTGCTCGGTGGTCGCATCGGCCAGCCCGAGGCCGGCTTCCAGACTGTCCACCACGGGCAGCAGGCTGTCGGCAAAGCCTTCGACGGCGAACTTGCGGGCCTTTGAAATCTCTTCCTCGGCGCGGCGCCGGGCGTTGTCGGCCTCAGCCTTGGCGCGCAGGAACTGGTCCGCCAGCGTGGCGCTCTTGGCCTGAAGCTCGGCCAGATCGGCCTGCGCGCGAGACAGCGCGTCGGCTTCGTCCGCCGCAGGCATCGCGTTCAGTTCTTCTGGGCTTGGCTGGGGGCCGGATTGGGTTTGGGTCGGGTTGGAGTGGTTGTCAGACATGCAAATACACCAGATTGTTGACTGTTATGCAGTCGAAATGGGGGCGGCCACCGGCAATTCAAGAGCGTGCGCGAGGCACACTCGAAACCGGGCACCGGATGATCCGGCGCACCGCGGGCAGCAGCAGGATTTAGTTCGAGACGCCGAGCAGTTCGACGTCGAACTTGAGCGTGGCATTGGGCGGAATCACGCCGCCGGCGCCGCGTGCGCCGTAGCCGAGGGCCGCCGGGATGATGAGCGTGCGCGCGCCACCGACCTGCATGCCGGCCACGCCTTCGTCCCAACCCCGGATCACCATGCCGGCACCGAGCGAAAACACGAACGGGTCGTTGCGGTCCTTGCTCGAATCGAACTTCTTTCCCTGGACGCCGTCGTTGTAAAGCCAGCCGGTGTAATGGACGGTGACGCTCTGGCCCTTGGTCGCCGTTGCGCCAGTGCCGACGAGAGTGTCTTCGTATTGCAGGCCGGAGGCGGTGGTTGTCATGTGGAGTCCTTGTGTGCTACTGAATAGATAGCTGGACGGCCTCATTGGAGGAGGCCGAATCCAGAAAAGCTGAAATTATGCCAGCAGACGACGTGTCTAAGCCGCGCTCTGGCGTGCCGCTGCCTGTTCAGTGGCTTTGCGTGATTGCGTGGATGCCCATTTGAGCGCAAATGCGGGGAGGTCGGCCAGGCGTTTGAGCAGATCGGCCCCGGCAGCCGTGACAACGTAGCCACTCTTGCCGTGGCTGACCAGACCTGCCTTGCGCAGTTCCTTGATCCGCGTATTCAACGTGTTGGGCGTGATGCCGCCAACGCTGTCCTGGAGCAGACGAAAGGTCTGCGCATGCCCGTCTTTCAGAGCCCAGAGCACCCGGATCGCGTAGCGCGACTCCAGCAAGCCCAGCAACTGGCTGACGGCGGCATTTTCCTTGGCACTCATTGAATTGACTCTCCTCGAAGCTCACACTGTTTGTCGGGTACATCGACGCCGGTAGAGGCGGTCATGTGGCTCCGGTACCCGCAGCTGTTTTTTGACGCGAGCCGAAACTATAACGCAGATCTCACTCTGCTCCTACTTTTATAGCTTGTAGATTACTGAAGTTGATCCAGGCCGAAGCGCTTTTGCAGTTTGCGGTCGAGCATGCGGATCGGCAGCCAGCGCTTGAGCAAGGGTAGCCGCGTGCTCTGGGCGCCGGTGCGGCATACCGGTGCCGGATCCGCGCGCAGCAGGTGATCAACCACCTCACGGGTGAAGGCCTCGACCGGTGTTGCACCGCGTTGCGACGCCTTGGCACGCCCGAGCACGAAGCGCGCGATCGGCGCGTAGAGCGAGCCCTCGGGCAGCTTGACATGGGCGGCGCCGGTGGCACCAAAGTTCGAGGCGATGCCGCCGGGCTGGATGGTGACGACGTGCAGGCCCATCGGTGCCAGCTCCATGCGCATGGCGTCCGACAAGGCGTGCAGGGCGGCCTTGCTGGCGCAGTAGACGCCGGCAAACGGCGTCGTGACGACGCCTGAAATGCTCCCCATGTTGGCAATGCAGGCGGCCGCGCTCTTGCGCAGCAGGGGCAGTGCGGCGCGCGTGAGCACGACCGGTGCAAACACATTGGTTTCGAACTGCTCGCGCAGATCGGCCAGATCGGTGTCCATCACGGCGCCGAACTGGCCGTAGCCGGCGTTGTTGATCAGAATATCAAGATGCCCGGTCTCGCCCTGCACGGCGGCCAGGGCGCTCGCCATGCTGGCCGCATCGTTCACGTCAAGTGCCAGCGTGCGCAGGCCCTTGGCCTTAAGTTCGGCCAATGCCTCAACGCGGCGTGCAGTGGCATAGACCCAGTGCCCGCGGCTGTGGAACTCCAGCGCCAGCGCGGCGCCGATGCCGCTCGAGCAGCCCGTGATCAGGATGATTTTTTGATTGCTCATGTTCAGCTTGTCTCGCTTGCTTGTTTTGGTTGCGCCTCAGGATGCAGGCATGGCGCCGGTGTCCCTTGTCGCGCCCGTGATGGAAAAATCTTAACACCGGGGCTGTCGACGACTCCTGCGCGAGCAGACAATAGGCGGCATGGGCCGCAATTCAAGGGCCTGTCAAGCCGGCAACCGGGTGCACACCATGAATAACATCGAGTCCATGAAGCGTCGCCAACTGCTCCATCTTCTGTGCGCCGGCGCGCCCAGCCTGTGGCTGCCGCACAGGGCCTGGAGTCAGGTGCGCCTGCTCGATTCACCGTTCACACTGGGCGTCGCCAGCGGCTCGCCCAGCTCGGATTCGGTCGTGCTTTGGACGCGTCTGCACAGCCGCAGCGTGTTGAGCGCGCGCGAGCCGATTGCGCTGCGTTGGGAGTTGGCGCATAACGAGCACTTCACGCGCCCGGTGCAAAGCGGGCAGACCCTGGCCGATTCGCAACTGGCGCATGCCGTGCATGTGGAGGTGAACGGCCTGGATTCGGATCGCTGGTATTACTACCGCTTCATGGTCGGCGATGCCGTCAGTCCGGTCGGGCGCACGCGCACCTTCCCGAAACCGGATGCGGTGGTGGACCGCTTGCGGCTGGCCTACGCATCGTGCCAGAAGTGGGAGGACGGCTATTTCACGGCCTGGCGCCACATGCGCGACGAGAACCTGGACGCCGTGATGTTCCTCGGCGACTACATCTACGAATACCCCGGCACCGGCAGCAAACTGCGCACGCCGGGAGGCGGGTGGGCCGTGAGCCTGGACGACTATCGGTGGCGCTATGCGCAGTACCGGGGCGATGCCGATCTGCAGGCCATGCACGCGGCGTGTCCTTGGCTGCTGACCTGGGACGATCACGAGGTGCAGAACGACTACGCGGGTCTGCAGGCCGGCAACAGCGGCGCCTTCGACCCTGCGAATCCGGCCAATTTTGCAACCCGTCGCGCCGCGGCCTACCAGGCTTGGTACGAGCACATGCCGGTTCGCTCGTCGGTCCTGCTGCAGGGCTTGGCGGGGCTGCAGCTTGGCGCCGAGATGCGCATCTACCAACGCCTGGAATACGGCCGACTCGCGTCCCTTTATTTGCTCGATGCGCGGCAGTACAAGGACCCGCAGGCCTGCAACAAGGGGGATGCCGTGGGCTCGAGCCGGGTCAACCCGGGCACTTGTGCGCCGTGGCAGGATCCGCGGCGCAGCCTGTTGGGCCAACAGCAGGAACGCTGGCTGTACCAGGAGTTCGCGAGCGCGCGTTCACGCCAGACGCGCTGGAATGTGATCGGCCAGCAGACCTTGCTCGGTGAGCGCCGTTTCAGGACCGCCGCTGGATACAGCCTCTGGAACGATGGCTGGGATGGCTACAGCGCCGCGCGCAGCCGCCTGACCGATTCACTGCGCCAGCAGCAGGTCGCCAACCCGGTCGTGCTCGGGGGTGATGTGCACGAAAACTGGGTCGGCCATGTTAAGGCCGACTACGCGGATCCGGCCAGCGCCAGCGTCGGTGTCGAGTTCTGCGGCACCAGCATCACCTCACGCACCGGCGGCGCTGCGAAGACGGCCGAGATCCTCACCGACAACCCGCACTTTGTTTTTGCCGACGCACAGCGCAAGGGCTATGGCGTGGTGGAGTTCACGCCCGATCAACTCGCGACGACCTTGCGCGTGGTCGATGACGTCATGCGGCAGGACACGCGCATCGCAACCCTGGCCCGCTTCACGGTGCAGGCCGGGCGGCCCGTGCTCGAGCGAAGCTGAGCCGCAGGATCAGACCGCGGCCAGTGCCTGTTCCAGGTCTTCGAGCAGATCGTCGATGTGCTCGATGCCGACCGACAGGCGCACCATGTCGGGCTTGACGCCGGCCTTGGCCAGTTCTTCCGCGTTGAGCTGGCGGTGTGTCGTTGATGCCGGGTGGCAGGCCAGCGATTTGGCGTCGCCGATGTTCACCAGCCGTGTGAACAGCTGGAGCGCATCTTGAAACCGGGCGCCGGCTTCTAGGCTGTCACTGGCCTTCAGGCCGAAGCTGATGATGCCCGAGGCGCGGCCGCCCATGTACTTGCTGACCAGCGCGTGGTCGTTGTGGTCTGGCAGACCGGCGTAGTTGACCCAGCTCACCTTGGCGTGGGACTTCAGATGCCGAGCAATGCGCAGCGCGTTGTCGCAGATGCGGTCCATGCGCAGGGGCAGGGTCTCGATGCCTTGCAGAATCTGGAACGCGGCCATCGGGCTCAGGGCGGCGCCCATGTTGCGCAGCGGCACGACGCGGGCGCGACCGATGTAGGCGGCAGCACCGAGCGCTTCGGTATAGACGACGCCGTGGTAGCTGACGTCGGGTTCGTTGAGGCGCTTGAAGCGCTCCTTGTGCTCGGCCCACGGGAACTTGCCTGAATCGACAATGACGCCGCCAATCGTCGTGCCGTGCCCGCCGAGGTACTTGGTCAGCGAGTGCACCACGATGTCGGCACCATGTTCGAAGGGACGGCACAGATACGGGCTGGCCACCGTGTTGTCGACAATCAGCGGCACGCCATGAGCATGGGCGACGGCCGCCAGTGCTGCCAGATCGGTGACGTTGCCCAGCGGGTTGCCGACCGATTCGCAATAGACGGCCTTGGTGCGCGCATCGATCAGTTTGGCGAAGGAGGCCGGATCGCGGTAATCCGCAAAGCGCACCTCGATGCCCATTTGCGGGAAGGTATGGGCAAACAGGTTGTAGGTGCCGCCGTACAGCGTGGAGGCCGAAACAATGTTGTCGCCGGCCTCGGCGATCGTTTGAATCGCGTAGGCAATGGCCGACATGCCGGAGGCCACCGCCAGCGCGCCGATGCCGCCTTCCAGCGCGGCCACGCGCGCTTCCAGCACCGCATTGGTCGGATTCATGATGCGGCTGTAGATGTTGCCCGCAACTTTCAGGTCGAACAGGTCGGCGCCGTGCTGGGTGTTGTCGAACGCGTAGGCTACCGTCTGGTAGATTGGCACGGCGACGGCTTTTGTCGTGGGGTCTGGCGTGTAGCCGCCGTGGACGGCGATCGTTTCGATTTTCATGGGTCGGTTCCTGTGCAAAAGAGGTGTCGCATCTTAGCCGCCCGGCAGCGGTGGCCATAGACCGAGTTTTCATATCGATATGCGTTCAAATCGGCCCGTTTGGTCGCCTGCGGCCGGGTCGACTTGGCAAGCAAGGCAATCGATATGACGCGCTTCAGATCAGGGGCGCAGCAGCGTGAGCAGGCGATCAAGTCCGCCGGTATTGATGCAGACATGGGCGGCTTCACGCACGGCCGGCTTGGCGTGGTAGGCCACCGACAGACCGGCTTCACCCATCATCGGCAGGTCATTGGCGCCGTCGCCCATGGCCACGGCCTGCTTGGGGCTGATGCCGAGCAGTGCGCAAGTTTCCAGCAGCATCTTGCGCTTCTCGGCGCCGTCGCAGATGTCGCCCCAGCTCTGATTCAGCATGCGGCCGGTGAGCCGGCCGTCCTGCAGTTCCAGCTGGTTCGAGCGCGTGTAGTCGATCCCCAGTTGATCGCGCACGCGGTCGGTGAAGTGCGTGAAGCCGCCTGACACCAACAGCACCTTGAGCCCGGCGTTCTTGCACGCGGCCACCAGTTCGGCGGCGCCCGGGTTCAGGCGCAGGCGCTCCTCGTACAGCCGGTCCAGGTCGGCCTGGCTGACGCCCTTGAGCAGGGCCACGCGCTGGCGCAGGCTTTCCTTGTAGTCGGCAATCTTTCCCTGCATCGCGGCTTCCGTGATGGCCGCCACTTCGGCCTTGCGGCCGACGGCATCGGCGATCTCGTCGACGCACTCGATGTTGATCAGGGTCGAGTCCATGTCAAAGGCGATCAGCTTGAAGTCGCTCAGGCGCAGCGGTGGCGCAATGCCGCGAATGACGAGGCCGGGGGCAATTTCTGTTGCTGTATTCATGCTGGCTTGCCCGCGTGCGCAGGCGTGGTTTCGGCTTTCGGTTGTCCCAGGGCGCGCAGGACATCGCGCACCATCTGCGAGCGGTCCCTGGCTTCGGGCAGGGCGCGCTCGATGCGCAGCTTCTCGCTGCCGGCGAGCTTGATGTGGCGGTTCTTCTGGATCATCTCGATGATGCGCATCGAATCAATCGGCGGATCCTTCTTGAAGGTGATGGTGATGACGCCGGGCGCGGCATCGACCTTGACGACACCGTAAGGCTTGGCCAGCACGCGCAGCCGGTGCACGTCGATCAGCGTCTGCGCCTGCGCCGGCAGCTTGCCGAAACGGTCGACGATTTCTTCCATCAGCGCGTCGATCTGGTCGGTGTTCTTCGCCGTGGCGAGCTTCTTGTAGAACGACAGGCGCAAGTGGACGTCGCCGCAGTAGTCGTTGGGCAGGAGCGCCGGCGCGTGCAGGTTGATGTCGGTCGTGACATTGAGCGGACTGAGCAGATCGGGCTCGATGCCGGCTTTCAGGCAGCGCACGGCTTCGGCCAGCATCTCGTTGTAAAGCTGGAAGCCCACTTCGAGCATGTTGCCGCTCTGGTTTTCGCCGAGCACTTCGCCGGCACCGCGGATTTCCAGATCGTGCACGGCGAGATAAAAGCCCGAGCCGAGTTCTTCCATCTGCTGGATCGCTTCGAGGCGCTGGCTGGCCTGCTTGGTCAATCCCTGCAGATCAGGCACCATCAGGTAGGCGTAGGCCTGATGGTGGCTGCGTCCGACGCGCCCGCGCAGCTGGTGCAACTGCGCCAGGCCGAACTTGTCGGCGCGCGCCATGACGATGGTGTTGGCGGTCGGCACATCGATGCCGGTCTCGATGATGGTCGAGCACAGCAGCAGGTTGAAGCGCTGCGCCACAAAGTCGCGCATGACCGATTCGAGCTGGCGCTCGGGCATCTGGCCGTGGGCGACGGCGATGCGCGCCTCGGGCAGCAGCTCTTCGAGCTTGGCGCGGCGGTTCTCGATGGTCTCGACCTCGTTGTGCAGGAAGTAGACCTGGCCGCCACGCTTGAGCTCGCGCAGCACGGCCTCGCGGATCACGCCGTTGCCTTCGGTGCGGACAAAGGTCTTGATCGCCAACCGGCGCTGCGGCGCGGTGGCGATCACGCTCAGGTCGCGCAGCCCTTCGAGCGCCATGCCCAGCGTGCGCGGGATCGGCGTGGCGGTCAGCGTCAGCACATCGACCTCGGCGCGCAGCGCCTTCATGGCCTCCTTGTGGCGCACGCCAAAGCGGTGTTCCTCGTCGATGATGAGCAGGCCCAGGTTATGGAACTTAGTGCTCTGGCTCAGCAGCTTGTGCGTTCCGACCACGATGTCGACGGTGCCGTCAGCCAGTCCCTTGAGTGCTGCGGTGATCTCCTTGGCCGAGCGGAAGCGGCTCATCTCGGCGACCTTGACCGGCCACTTGGCAAAGCGGTCCACCAGCGTCTGGTAGTGCTGTTCGGCCAGCAGCGTGGTCGGTGCCAGCAGCGCCACCTGCCTGCCGCCGGTGATACCGATGAAGGCCGCGCGCAGCGCGACCTCGGTCTTGCCGAAGCCGACGTCGCCGCAAATCAGGCGGTCCATCGGGCGCGGGCTGATCATGTCCTGGATCACGGCGTGAATGGCTGCCTTCTGGTCGGCTGTTTCTTCAAAGCCGAAGTCGTTGGCAAAGGCCTCGTAGTCGGCCGGCGAATAGCGGAAGGCGTGGCCTTCGCGCGCGGCACGGCGTGCATAGATGTTGAGCAGTTCGGCGGCGCTGTCGCGCACCTGTTCGGCCGCCTTGCGCTTGGCTTTCTCCCACTGGCCCGAACCGAGCTTGTGCAGCGGCGCCTCGTCGGCGCTGACGCCGGTGTAGCGGCTGATGAGCTGCAACTGGCTGACCGGCACATAGAGCGTGGCCTTGTCGGCATATTCGAGATGCAGGAACTCCTGAACCTCGGGTTCGCCGTCGGGCCGCCGGTTGCCCAGATCGAGGTTGATGAGACCCCGGTAGCGGCCGATGCCGTGCGCCGAATGCACGACCGGATCGCCGATGTTGAGTTCGCTCAGGTCCTTGATCAGCGCCTCGACGTCGCTGACCTGTTCCTGCTTCTTGCGCCGGCGCATGGTGGGCCCGGCGGCAAACAGCTCGGTCTCCGTGACGAAATCGATGCCCGCTTCGATCCAGGCAAAGCCGGTGTTCAGCGACGAGGTTGCCATGCCCAGCGGCTCGTCGCTGGCTTCAAACTCGGCGAGCGTTTCGAAGGAGGGGGGCGTCAGCTGGCTGGCGTGCAGAAAGTCGAGCAGACTGGTCTTGCGTCCTTCGCTTTCAGCCAGCACCAGCACGCGGTGCGCCGTGCTGCGCATGTGCGCCTTCAGACGCGCCAGCGGGTCTTCGGCGCCGCGCACCACGGTCAACTCGCCGAGCTTTTGGAAGTCGGCGCTGTCCATCACGTCGGCGATGGCCGGCCGGATGGCGAGTTGCGCGTGCTGGTTGACGCGGGCGTAGAACTGCTCGGTCGCCAGGAACAGGGCATCCGGGGGCAGGGTGGGCCGCTCGGGGTCGCCCTGCACCAGCCGGTAGCGCTCGCGCGTGTCCTGCCAGAAATGCTGGAACGCGCTCTCCAGGTCGCCGTGCAGAACGACGGTCGCGTCTTCGCCGAGGTAGTCGAAGACGGTGGCGGTCTCTTCGAAGAACAGCGGCAGGTAGTACTCGATGCCGGCCGTGGCCACGCCGTTGCCGATGTCCTTGTAGATGCGGCTGCGCGTCGGGTCACCCTCGAGCATCTCGCGCCAGCGGCTGCGAAAGCGCGCGCGCGCCGCGTCGTCCATCGGGAATTCACGGCCCGGCAGCAGGCGGACCTCGGGCACCGGGTACAGGCTGCGCTGGCTGTCGGGGTCGAAGGTGCGGATGCTGTCGATCTCGTCGTCGAACAGGTCGACGCGATACGGTACGTTGCTGCCCATCGGGAACAGGTCGATCAGCGAGCCGCGCACCGCGTATTCGCCGGGGCTGACAACCTGGCTGACGTGGCTGTAGCCGGCCAGCGTCAGCTGCGCCTTGAATTTGGCTTCATCGAGCTTTTGCTTGAGCTTGAAATGGAAGGTGTAGGCCGCCAGGAAGCCCGGCGGAGCCAGCCGGTAAAGCGCAGTGGTGGCGGGCACGATGACGACGTCGGCGCCGCTTTCCTTGTCGCGCTGGCTGATGCGCCACAGGGTCGCTAGGCGCTCGCTGATCAGGTCTTGGTGCGGTGAGAACGTGTCGTAGGGCAGGGTCTCCCAATCCGGAAACAGAACGCAGCGCAGCTCCGGTGCAAAGAACGCCATTTCGTCGATCAGGCGCTGCGCGTCGGTGGCGTCGGCGGTGACGATGGCGGTCAGCTTGCCCGCATTCTTCTCGCGCAATCCCAATTGGGCCAGCAGCAAGGCGTCGGCGGAACCGGTGGGTCGGGGGAGGGTGTAGCGTTTGCCGGGGAGAAGTTTGGGTAAATCCATGAAGGGCTTATTTTAGAATGGGCCTACACCCATGACTGATGCCCCTCCCAATTCCCCCACCCCAGTGCCGTCACCCGTTCGCTATTGGGCCTTGATCCCCTGCGCCGGAACGGGGTCACGCGCCGGTGCTGATGGCCCGAAGCAGTATCAGGCAGTGGCCGATCGGCCCATGGTCTTGCACACGCTCGCGGCCTTCGCTGCCGTCACCCGCCTGTCGAAGGTGCTGGTGGTCGTGGCGCCGGATGACGTGCTGTTCGAGTCGCTCGGCAGGGGCGCGTTGACCGTGCGCTGTGGCGGCGCCACCCGCGCCGCCAGCGTGTTCAATGGTCTTGCCGCGCTGCTGCGCCAAGGCGCGTCACGGCATGACTGGGTGCTGGTGCACGACGCAGCGCGCTGCCTGATCACGCCGGTGCAGATCGAAACCCTGATCGATGCCTGCTGCGACGACGAGGTAGGCGGTTTGCTCGCGCTGCGACTGCCCGACACGCTGAAGGTGGAAGCCGGGGGACGGGTCGTCGCGACGCTTGCGCGCAGCGACAAATGGCTGGCGCAGACGCCGCAGATGTTTCGCGTCGGCACCTTGATGGATGCCTTGGAGCAGGCTGGCCCGAGCGTGACCGACGAAGCCGGTGCCATCGAGGCCAGCGGCTTGCGACCGCTGCTGGTGCCGGGCAGCGCGCAGAATTTCAAAGTGACCTACCCGGAAGATTTTGCGCTGGCCGAAGCGATTTTGCAGGCGCGAGCAAGGAGCAGCGTATGAACTTCAGGATTGGCGAGGGCTGGGATGTGCACGCGCTGGTGGCGGGGCGCAAACTGGTCATCGGCGGCGTCGAGATCCCGTTTCATCTGGGCCTGCTCGGGCATTCGGACGCGGATGTGCTGCTGCACGCAATCACCGATGCGCTGCTCGGCGCGGCCGCCCTGGGCGATATCGGCATGCATTTCCCCGACACCGACGCGCGTTTCCAAGGGGCGGATTCACAGGTTCTTCTGACCGAAGCGGCACGCCGCGTGCGCGAGAGGGGTTTCGAAATCGGCAATGTGGACAGCACCGTGATCGCTCAGGCACCCAAGCTGATGCCGCACATCGCGGCCATGCGCGCCTGCATCGCGCGCGCGCTTGAGGTCGCCATCGATCAGGTCAACGTCAAGGCCAAGACCGCCGAAAAAATGGGGCCGGTCGGGCTTAGCCAGGCGATGGAGGCGCGTGCCATCGTGCTGTTGCGCCAGCAGCCCTCACTTCGATAGGGTGTAGAGCGGAATGTCTTTTTCGACGGACAGCGCATCGAGCGCCTGGCGCGTCATGCCCAGCAGGTAAGTGGCGATCGACTGATGCGTCGCTGGTGCGAGCATGCTCAGGATATTCGCATACGGCACTCCGGCCGCCGCGCAAATCGACTTGGCGAAATGCGGCTCCAGCGCCGCCACCGCGACGCGCCCGTCCTTGCACGGGTAGACGCGGTAGCCGGCATGGCCGCCGCCGACTGCGGCGCCGTCCTGCGTCAAGCCCCAGTTGCGCGGCAGGGCCAGATAGGCGGCGGCGTCCGACAGCGCGACTTCGATGTAACTGCCTTTGCCTTTTTGCCGCTGAACCATCAGCACCTGCAGGACGGCTTCGGAGGCCATGAGCGAGCCACCCATGTCGGCGTACAAAGTGGGCGGCAGATCGAGTCCGTTGATAAGACCGCTTTCCGCAAGATAGGTCAGATCATGACCGGGCTCTTCGGCGCGCACACCGGGCGCGCCGATGATGGCGACCTGCGACAGGGCCGGGTAACGCTTGTGCAGGGGCTTCCAGTCGAGCCCGAGTTTCGTCAGGGCCGAGGGTCTGAACGAAGTCAGCAGGACATGGGCTTTGGCCAGCTCGCGGTGCAGGGCCTTCTGGCCTTTGTCCGTTTTCAGGTCGGCAACGGCAATGCGCACGCCCTGGTGCAGCGTGTCGTAGGCCTTGCGGTTGTACAGCCCCATCGGGTCTCCCGAGGAACCGGGTGCAGACCCCGCAGGGGCGGGTGGTTCGAGCTTGACGCAAGAGGCGCCCATTTGCCGGCAGCGCATCAAGGCTGCCGGACCCGGCAGGTTCAGGGCCAGGCTGAGCACTCGCAGGCCCTTGAGCGGGAGCAGGGGTTTGATGCTGGAGTGGTTCATGTAGGATCGCCATGCCCATGCTGCATGGGTGGTATTTGAAATTGGGGTCCAATTTAACGCATGCTGCCAGCCGACGCTGTCGCTTACGCGCTTTTGCGAGATGTTCTCGCGATGTGGCGCGGTAGAATTCCCGCGATATCAGGCCGGTCTGGCCTGCAATTTTCTGTTTACCCTGGGCTTGCTTGGGCCGTCGGCCAAGAGGTTCGCCAGCGGAGCCAGAACCCCCGGGGACTTTGATGAAACGTGTGGATGACTTCCGGCTGACGTTCGGAAAAAAAAAGTTTGTGCCGATCATGATCGGGGGCATGGGCGTCGATATTTCAACCGCCGAACTGGCCCTTGAAGCGGCGCGCCTGGGCGGCATCGGGCATATTTCCGACGCCATGGTGACCGACGTGTCGGACCGGCTCTACCAGACCACTTTTGTCAAGAGCAAGCTCAAGCTCTACAAGGACAACGTCAAGAACTCGGACAAGTCAAAAGTCCAGTTCGACCTCGGCACGCTGGCCGAAGCAACCAAGCGCCACGTCGAAGCCACCATGTCGGCGAAACGGGGTGACGGACTGATCTTCGTGAACTGCATGGAAAAGCTGACCATGAACGCGCCGCGCGAGACGCTGCAAGTGCGCCTGGCGTCGGCGCTGGACGCCGGGATCGACGGCATCACGCTGAGCGCCGGCCTGCATTTCGGCTCGTTCGGCCTGATGGCAGAGCACCGCCGCTTTCGCGATGCCAAACTGGGCATCATCGTATCGTCGGTTCGGGCGCTGCAGATCTTCCTGCGCAAGAACGCCAAGCTCGACCGTCTGCCGGATTACGTGATCGTGGAAGGTCCGCTCGCCGGCGGCCATCTCGGGTTCGGACTCGACTGGGCGCAATACAACCTGGCCGTCATCCTGGCCGAAGTCGTCCAGTACCTCAAGACCGAGCAGTTGTCGATCCCGGTTATCGCGGCCGGCGGCATCTTTACCGGCAGCGATGCCGTCTCCTTCCTGGAAAATGGCGCGGCGGCGGTGCAGGTTGCCACGCGTTTCACGGTGGCCAATGAATGCGGCTTGCCGGCCAAGGTCAAGCAGGAGTATTTTCGCGCCAGCGAGGACGACATCGTCGTCAACACCATTTCGCCAACCGGCTATCCGATGCGCATGCTCAAGGGTTCACCGGCCATTGGTGCGGGCATCCGGCCCAATTGCGAGGCCTACGGCTTTCTGCTCGACGGCAACGGCCATTGCGCCTACATCACGGCCTACAACCGCGAGGTCGCTTCGCACCCTGACAGCAAGATTGTTTCGGTGATGGACAAGACCTGTCTGTGCACGCACATGCGCAACTTCAACTTGTGGACCTGCGGGCATTACACATACCGCCTTAAGGACACGACGCACCGCCTCGAAGGGGGCAGCTACCAGACGCTGAGCGCCGAGCACATCTTCAAGGATTACCAGTTCAGCGTTGACCAGAAGATTGCCTTGCCGGCGCTGCCGGCCTGAGCCTCAGTCGATTTCAACGATCTCGGTCACGGCGAGGGCCGCGATGTCGCGCATCTTTTCGTTGCGCGGTGAGTCGAGGTCGATCAATTCCGAGACTCGGGAGTAGGTCGATTTGACGAACACTTCGCGCCGATCCTGATCCTGCCGGCGCACGCCGAAACGCACCTTGTTGCGTTCTTCGGTGGAGAGCTTTCCCATCAGGTTCTTAGTCGCCCACAGCGCGCCCTGGCGCGCAAAGTCCGACAGCCTGCCAGCGTGGTTGATGGTGTCGCCCAGCACCGTGAATTCGATCTTGGTCTCGATGTGAAAGACACCGAGCCATTCCTGGCCTTCATTCAGGCCGGTGTTCAGGTAAAGATCGTTCAGCCAGTTCTTGCGCAACTGCCACTCCTTGCTGATCTTGCGCATGGCGTCGCGAATCTGGTTGGCGCAGCACAGGGCGTTGTAGACATAGTTGCTGTCGGGTTGGGGGAAGAAGTAATAGACCATGCCGTCGCCGACATGCTTGCCGTGCGTGCCGTAGTAGCGCCGGAAGATCGGCTCCATCGTTGCCCATATCTGGTTGATCAGCTCGAAGTATTCTTCCGGCGGCAGTTCCGAGCAGATCCGGACCGAACTTTGCAGGTCCGCCACCATGACCGCCACATCGGTGAGAACGGGCAGGCGCTTCTTCAGCAGGTTGCGGATGACGTCGTCGCGCCGCTCCAGCATGCCCAGCAGGCCCCCGTGGCCGATGGCTTCGCTGGCAAATATCACCAGGATGCCCTCGCGAAAACGCGAGGCATAAACCCGGAAGTGTTCTTCCTTGCCGTCCGGCGTCGTCAGCGTCAGGGGCCAGTCCGAGATCGGGCTGCTGTGGCTGGCGGCGGCGCCGAGCGAGGGTATGCCGGCTGCGTCAGGTGCGCGCGTGCGGCCCATCTGCTGGTGCAACTGGAGGAAAGCCGCGCAATTCTGCGGGCTCCGGCCGAAGCGGCCCATGGCAAAGAAATCGGTAACGACGCGTTCCTTGGTATCCGCGGGCAGTTTCTCGAAAGATCCCAGCAAGCCGATGCGGGCTTCCTCGTTGTACCAGCTGAGCTCGAGCTTGTAGTTGAGCATGTAGGCCGGGCAAGGCAGTTTGTCGACGGTGAGCCGCAGCGGGCCGGTCTCGGCCGCCGCCGTGGCGTGGGCAGGCGTAGACGGTGACGCTTTGGCCGCTGGGCCGGCTTCGTCCGCAGCGGTCTGGACCGGCGCCGCCGTGGCAGCGACTGTGCCATTGACGGGCACCAGCAGACGAACGATGTCTGCCATGGCCATGCCTTGCTTCTTGCTTGACTTGATCTGTTCGATGCGCGCGAGCACCTCCGGCGGGAAGTAGCCAATCTGCCGCGCACGCGTGCTTGGATCGTCACCCGGATTTCGCACCAGCGGCTTCGGCAACAGCCCCAGCGCGATGTAGTTGTGCAAGGTTGCGCGGGAGATTCCCGACTGCTGCATGACTTCCAGACTGCTTAACATGGCTATTTGGACTGTACAACGACAATCCATTTATTTGTACAGTTCAATGATGATTCAATTTGGACTGTCCAGTCAAGTTTAATTTGATCCCTCCCATCTGAAGGCTTTAATATGTTGTTTATTCAACAACCAATCAAGCAAACTTCATGTGATCGGACTGCGCAAACAAGGAGCGCAAACACCACGATTGCACTGTCTAATTAGCTGTTCGTATTAATTACACAGTTCAAATGCTATGCGTATGGCTGTTCCCTGCAGGTCTACCCGCGTTGCGCCTGCACCATCTTCATGGCCGAGGCGATCAGCGTGGATACCTCGGTCATGTTGCTTGGAACGACCAGCGTCGTGGTGGCGCTGGCGGCCACGCGCGAATAGGCCTCTACCGCCTTCTCGGCAACTTTCAGTTGGACCGCCTCGGCGCCGCCGGGCTGGCGGATGGCCGCGGCAATGGCGGAAATGGCCTGCGCGGTGGCTTCGGCCACCGCCTTGATGGACTGGGCTTCGCCCTGCGCCTTGTTGATGACGGCCTGTTTTTCGCCCTCCGAGCGCTGAATAAAGGCTTCACGCTCACCGGTGGCGATATTGATCTGCTCCTGACGGCGCCCTTCGGACGCCGCGATCAAGGCGCGCTTTTCGCGCTCGGCCGTGATCTGCTGCTGCATGGCGTGCAGGATTTCCTTGGGCGGCGTCAAATCCTTGATTTCGTAGCGCAGCACCTTGACACCCCAGTTCAGCGCCGCCTCGTCGATCGCCTGAACCACCTGGGCGTTGATGATGTCGCGTTCCTCGAACGTCTTGTCCAGTTCCAGTTTGCCGATCACCGAGCGCAATGAGGTTTGCGCCAGCTGTGATATGGCCGTGATGTAGTTGCTCGAACCGTAGCTCGCGCGCATGGCGTCGGTGACCTGAAAGTACAGGATGCCGTCGACCTGCAATTGCGTGTTGTCGCGGGTAATGCAGACCTGGCTGGCGATGTCGAGCGGGATTTCCTTGAGCACATGCTTGTACGCGACTTTGTCGACGAAAGGCATCAAAAAGCTCAGACCCGGCGTCAGCGTGCCGTTGTATTTGCCGAGGCGCTCGACGACCCAGGCGTGCTGCTGCGGCACGACCTTGACCGACTGCGTGATGAAGACAGCGGCGATGACAAACAGGATGACAGCGATTTCCATTCAATTCTCCCTAGGCGCCCGCAGGCAGGTTTTCAAAATTTGCACACCATCAGCCGGCTACCGACGACTTCGACGATGCGATGCAGACCCGGCGCCGGCGTGACACCGGGGATCAGGGCGACGTCCCAATGCGCGCCGCGGTACTTGACTGAACTGGTTCCGTCGGGTTTCCATGACTCGACTAGGACGGTTTCGCCGACGTCGAGATTGACATCCCGGTTGGCGCTGGCCGGTGCCGCAGACGGTGTTCTTTGTTTGTAGCTGCGCCATGCAAGAACAGAGCCGCCGCCGACGACGGCCGCGACGACCAGTTGTATTGGCATCGACGCGCCCAGATGGGCGGCAATGGCGGCGCCGACCAGGCCCAGCGACAGCATCAGCAGATAAAAAGTGCCGCTCAGCAGTTCCAGCGCAATGACCGCCCCCGCCAGCACCCACCAGATGGTTGTTTGTGCCATATCAGCCTTATTTGTGTTGCTACCGCCACATTTTGCGGCAATTCCGTACCCGCGCAAGAGACCAGCCTTCAGAAGTCCTTACACTTCGCGCCTGTTTCGCATTTATATTTCTGGCATCGCCGGGCACCATCATGAAATTCCGCTTTCCGATAGTCATCATTGACGAAGATTTCCGCTCTGAAAACACCTCAGGGCTGGGAATCCGCGCGCTGGCCCAGGCCATTGAAACGGAAGGCTTTCAGGTGCTGGGGGTTACCAGCTACGGCGACCTGAGCCAGTTCGCGCAGCAGCAGAGCCGCGCCAGCGCCTTCATCCTGTCGATCGACGACGAGGAGTTCACGCCGGGGCCGGATCTGGACCCCGCGGTGCTGAACCTGCGCCACTTCATCGAGGAAGTGCGGCGCAAGAACCTCGACGTGCCGATCTACATCTATGGCGAGACCAAGACCTCGCGCCACCTGCCCAACGACATCCTGCGCGAGCTGCACGGCTTCATCCACATGTTCGAGGACACGCCCGAATTCGTGGCGCGCCACATCATCCGCGAAGCCAAGAGCTACCTGGAGGGGGTGCAGCCGCCATTCTTCAAGGCCTTGCTCGACTACGCGGAGAACGGATCCTATTCCTGGCACTGCCCGGGGCATTCAGGCGGCGTTGCCTTCCTGAAAAGCCCGGTGGGCCAGATGTACCACCAGTTCTATGGCGAGAACATGCTGCGCGCCGACGTCTGCAACGCGGTGGAAGAACTGGGTCAGCTGCTTGACCATGACGGCGCCATCGGCAAGAGCGAGCGCAACGCGGCGCGCATCTTCAATGCCGACCACTGCTTCTTCGTCACCAACGGCACCAGCACCAGCAACAAGATGGTCTGGCACCACACGGTCGCGCCGAATGATGTGGTGGTGGTGGACCGCAACTGCCACAAGTCGATCCTGCACGCCATCATCATGACCGGTGCCATTCCGGTGTTCCTGAAGCCGACCCGAAATCACTTCGGCATCATCGGACCGATCCCGAAGAGCGAGTTCGAACCGGCTGCGATCAAGGAAAAGATCAAGGCCAATCCGCTGATCCAGCAGCACCTCAAGGGTGTGGACGCCAGCAAGATCAAGCCGCGTGTGCTGACGCTGACGCAGTCCACCTACGACGGCGTGCTCTACAACACCGAGACCGTCAAAGGCCTGCTGGACGGCTACGTGGAGAACATTCACTTTGACGAGGCCTGGCTGCCGCACGCGGCCTTTCATCCGTTCTACGGCAGCTACCACGCCATGGGCAAGAACCGGGCGCGTCCCAAGCACGCGATGGTCTACGCCACGCAATCCCTGCACAAGCTGCTGGCCGGCATCAGCCAGGCCAGCCACGTGCTGGTGCAGGATTCACAGACGGTCAAGCTCGACAAGCACCTGTTCAACGAAGCGTATCTGATGCACACGAGCACCAGCCCGCAGTACAGCATCATCGCCAGCTGCGATGTGGCCGCCGCGATGATGGAGCCCCCGGGTGGCACGGCGCTGGTTGAAGAGAGCATTGCTGAAGCCCTCGATTTCCGCCGTGCCATGCGCAAGGTGGACGAGGAATATGGCGACGACTGGTGGTTCAAGGTCTGGGGACCGGACAAACTGGTGGACGAAGGCATCGGTCGCGCGGACAACTGGATCATCAAGGGCGAATCGCCGAAGGCCAAGGCCGGTGTGAACTGGCATGGCTTTGGCAAGATGGCCGCCGGCTTCAACATGCTCGACCCGATCAAGTCGACCGTCGTGACGCCGGGCATGGACTTGAACGGCAAGTTCGCCAAGACCGGGATTCCGGCCAGCATCGTGACCAAGTTCCTCGCCGAGCATGGCGTGGTGGTGGAGAAGACCGGTCTGTACAGCTTCTTCATCATGTTCACCATCGGCATCACCAAGGGTCGCTGGAACAGCATGCTGACCGCCCTGCAGCAGTTCAAGGACGACTACGCCAAGAACCAGCCTATGTGGCGCATCCTGCCCGAGTTCTGCCAGAAGTACCCGAAGTACGAGAACATGGGCTTGGCTGATTTGTGCCAGCACATCCATCAGTTGTACGCCAAGTACGACATCGCGCGTCTCACCACCGACATGTACCTGAGTGACCTGACGCCGGCGATGAAGCCCAGCGACGCCTACGCCCATATCGCGCTGCACAAAACCGAGCGCGTCGAGATCGATCATCTGGAAGGCCGGATCACGGTCGGCCTGGTCACGCCTTACCCGCCGGGTATTCCGCTGCTGATCCCGGGCGAAGTGTTCAACAGGAAGATCGTCGACTACCTGAAATTTTCACGCGAGTTCAATACCCAGTGCCCCGGTTTTGAAACCGATATTCATGGCCTGGTTGAAGTCGAAGAAGCGGATGGGCAGCGACGCTACTTCGCCGACTGCGTCATCGTATAAATGGGCCCCCACGCTCCTCGCTTCGCGTAGTACGCTGCACCTTGCAGGCCGCTGCTCGCGAGACGCGTCGCCTCTGTCGCCTGTCCAAAGCTGCTCAAGCAGCTTTGTAGCCACAGGCTCCAGCCCCAAAGGTGGCGCAACCCGCCTTGGGGCGGCCCGGCGGCGGGTTCATTTGTTATTCTCAGTCGCTTGGTGTTTCCACGACGGCCACGGCGGTCTGGCTGACACCGCAGTCGACGTAGGAAATCTGGCCGGTCATGCCAGAGGCCAGGTCGCTGAGCAGGAAGGCCGCGACATTGCCCACCTCTTCGATCGTCACGTTGCGCCGCAGCGGCGACGCGCTGGCCGAGATCGCCAGCAACCGGCCAAAATCCTTGATGCCGCTGGCCGCCAGGGTCTTGACGGCGCCGGCGCTCAGGCCGTTGACGCGCATGCCAAGCGGGCCGATCGCGTCGGCCAGGTAGCGCACCGATGATTCCAGTGAGGCCTTGGCCAGACCCATCGTGTTGTAGTTCGGAACCACGCGCACACCGCCAAGGTAGGTCAGCGTCAACAGGGACGACTTGTCATTCAGGTAGGGCAGCGCCGCCTTGGCCATGGCCGGGAAACTGTAGGCGCTGATGTCGTGGGCGATGCGGAAGTTCTCCCGGCTCAGGCCATCGAGAAAGTTCCCTGCGATCGCTTCACGCGGCGCATAGCCGATGCTGTGGACGAATCCGTCGAAACGCGGCCAGTGCACGGCAAGGTCGGCAAACAGCTTTTCAATCTGGGCGTCGTCACCGACGTCGCAGTCGAACACTAGGGAGGAGTTGAAATCGGCGGCAAATTCGGTGATGCGTTCCTTGAAGCGCTCGCCGACATAGCTAAAGGCCAGTTCGGCGCCTTGCGCGTGGCAGGCCTGCGCGATGCCATAGGCAATCGAGCGCTTTGACAAGACCCCGGTGATCAGTAATTTTTTCCCTGTCAGAAATCCCATGTTGTTATCTTCCATTTGCAAAAGGGTCAACGTCTTGGCGATGGCGCCATTTGAGCCGGAATTGTCGCATGCGTTGCCGATTTCAGCCGGCCACCAAATTGACTTCTATGCCAACAGGATTTCCCCGGGGGAACCGTGAATGGCTGTGCTAAGGTTGCGTCTTTGTTTTTGCGGTTGAAATTATGCGACGTTGCCTTGTGCTCTTCGGTTCGTTCATCTGTGCCCTGACCCTGCACGCGAGCCCGGTTGCTGTGCCGGGGTTTGCCCACGTCAAGACGGTGGGCAGCATCGATGAATACACGCTGCAGTCAAACGGACTGCAGGTTCTGTTGCTGCCCGAGCATTCCAGCCCGACACTGACCTTCATGGTCACCTACCGGGTCGGCTCCAAGAACGAGGTTACCGGCAGCACCGGTGCGACGCACCTGCTCGAACACCTGATGTTCAAGGGAACGACGAACCGCGACCGCAGCAAAGGCAACAACGTCGACCAGTTGCTGGAACGCACCGGCGCCCGCTACAACGCCACCACCTGGCTCGACCGCACCAACTATTACGAAAACCTGGGCAGCGAGCATCTGGCCACGGCGATCGACATGGAGGCCGATCGCATGCGCAATCTGCTGCTGCGCGAAGATGACCGGCGTCCCGAGATGACCGTGGTCCGCAATGAATTCGAGCGCGGGGAAAATTCGCCCTTCCAGGCGCTGTACAAGGAGATCTACCAGGCCGCGTTTGTTGCCCATCCCTACCACCACAGCACGATCGGGCACCGCAGCGACATCGAGAAAGTGTCGATCGAACGACTACGCGAGTTCTACGACACCTTCTACTGGCCAAACAATGCGACGGTCTCCATCATCGGCGACTTCGAACCGGCGCAGGCCCTGGCCTTGGTCAAGAAATCCTTTGGCGTGTATGCACGCTCACCCAACCCCATTCCCGTGGTGTACACAGAGGAGCCGGCGCAGACCGGCGCGCGCCGGGTGATCGTCAAGCGCTCGGGACAGCTCGGCGTGGTCGCCATTGCGCACAAGATTCCGGCCGCCACGCACGCCGATTACGCTGCCGTCAGCCTGCTCGGTGCCATCCTTTCGGACGGCAAGAACAGCCGCTTCTACCGCGCGTTGACCGACAAGAACCTTTCGACCGGTGTCGATGCGAACGCCGGATTCAACGCCGACCCGACGCTGCAGATCATTTTTGCGCCACTGGCCCCGGGTGCCACGCATGAAGAGGTGGAGAAGATCGCCGTGCAGGAAATTGAACGCTTGAAGAAGGACGGTGTATCGGAGAGTGAACTCAAGGCCGCCATTGCCAAGACGCTGGCCGATGCCGCCTTCAAGCGCGACGGATCCTTCGCGGTGGCTGGCAACCTGAATGAATGCATTGCCGCGGGCGACTGGAGCTTGTTCTACAAGCTCGACGAGGCGATCGCCAAGGTCACAACCGCCGATATCAAGCGCGTGGCCAATCTCTATTTGAATGAAGATCAGAGCACCACCGGCTGGTTTGTGCCGACAGGATCGGCAGGTGCTGCCGCCAGCGCGGGCGCCGGCGGCAAAGCTTCGCGTGCGAGTGGTCCGGCCTACTACCGCAGCCCGGGACTCGACGCCCTGGCGCCGGCGGACGCGGATGTTGCAGCAGGCGGTCCAGCGCTTGGCGCGGACCCGGGCAGCCGGATCGCACCGAAGGTCAAGCGCGCGCGGGTCGCCGGCATTGACGTCATTGCCTACCCGACGGGCGTCAAAGACGTGGTCACGCTGCGCGCGTCGCTGCCGGCCGGCAAGGCGCTGGCTGGCAACGGCAACCCGGCGATTCCGACGCTGACGGGCATGATGCTGGAGCAGGGCACGCGCAAGCAGGACAAATTCGCCATCGCCGAAAAGCTCGAAGCGGTCGGGGCCAATATCAGCTTCTCGGTCGGAACGGACTTTGTCGAGGTCAGCGCCAAGTCCCTGAAGAAGGATGCGCCGCTTGTCATCGGTCTGGTTGCCGAGCAGTTGCGCATGCCCGCCTTTTCAGCCGATGAATTCGCCAAGGCCAAGAAGCAGTTTGCCGGCAGCCTCAAGCGCCGCCTGGAGAACACGGATTTCCGGGCTGCCGATGCTTTCACGCGCGCCGTCTACCCGGTTTCGCATCCCAATCGCAACCCGGCGCCGGATGAACTGCTGGCGGCGGTGGAGGCGGCCAGGCTGGAGGATGTGATCGCCTTTCACCAGGCGGCGTACGGGCCTGCCCATATGACATTGGTCCTGGTCGGCGACCTGGACCTGCCCGCCATCGAGGCCGAACTCGCCAAGGCATTTTCCGGTTGGCAAGGTGGCGACATGGCGGTGCGTGTCGTCGATGCCCCGCCGGCCGCTGCGCCGCAGAGGCAGGACGTGGTCATGCCCGACAAAACGAGTGTCTCGGTCGTACTCGGGCAGTCCAGTGGTCTGCGCTACCGCGACCCGGATTACCAGGCCTTGCGCCTGGCAACTGCCATCCTGGGCAGCGGCTTTACCGGGCGCCTGATGGCCAATGTGCGGGACAAGGAGGGCCTGACATACGACGTCGGTGCGCGCTTGGGCAATGACATGGTCAATGCCGGCGACTGGAAGATCAATGCCAGTTTTGCGCCGGCCTTGCTGGAAAAAGGCATCACCTCGACCCGGCGTCAATTGACGCTCTGGTACGAGAACGGCGCCACGCCGGCCGAGATCGAATCCCGCAAGACCAACCTGATCGGTTCGTTCAAGGTGGAACTGGCAACGACAGACGGCATGGCGGGCGCTTTGCTCACGGCTGTCAACCGGGGTTACGACGTTGGTTGGCTCGATGAATTTCCGGTCAAGGTCCGGGCGCTGACAGTCGAACAGATCAACGGCGCGATCAAAAAATACCTCAAACCGGATGGCATGGTCCTGATCAAGGCGGGCACCTTGCCGGGCGCCGCGGCGAAGTAGTTGAGTCGAGCCCTTGTTCGCCGTTGCAAGAGCGCAATAAATCCTTGAAAATCATGGCACTAAGCTCGTTTTAGGATACAATCCAAGCTCACGACCAAACGGGCGGGTAACTACCGCCCGTTTTTTTTGGTCGATTGTTTTTGCGTTGCAACTAAAGACTCGTCACAAGTGGCACTGAAGGAAATTGTTGAACAAACCGTGGCCGGTCTCGGCTACGACCTGGTGGAGATCGAACGCTCCGCAGCGGGATTGCTGCGCGTCACGATCGACTTGCCTTGGACACGGCCGCCTGAAGGCGTGAATGCCGATGCCGTTCCGGAGCAGTTCGTCACCGTTGAAGATTGCGAGACGGTGACGCGCCAGCTGTTGTTTGCGCTGGAGGTGGATGGCATCGAATACAAGCGCCTGGAGGTGTCTTCGCCGGGTATCGATCGCCCATTGCGCAGCGAGAGTGATTTTGAGCGTTTTGTCGGTCAACAGATCGACATCACGCTGAAGGTGCCGGTCGGTGTCGACGTGGCGGCGGGGACCACGGTCAATGCCAACCGCAAGAAATTTCGGGGTGTGCTGGAGCGCACCACGGGCACGGATGGCATTTTGGGCTGGCAAATCGTCTGGAGCGACGCGCCCGCCGTCAAACCGGGTCAGAAGGTCAGCAAGAAGAGAGTGCCGGCACCCTTGCAGGCACTGGGTTTTGTTTTGGATGAGCTCAAGGAGGCGCGCCTGGCGCCTATCGTCAGCTTCAAGGGCCGGGGCGCCAAGGGCGGCACCGAGCCTGATTTGGATTGAATTGAAACAGGAGAGTCATGGCATGAATCGCGAAATGTTAATGCTGGTGGAAGCCATCTCACGTGAGAAGAACGTCGAGCGTGATGTGGTTTTCGGCGCTGTCGAAGCCGCGCTGGCACAGGCGACGAAAAAGCTCTATCCGGGTGATGTGGATATTCGCGTCGCGGTCGACCGTGACAGCGGCTCGTATGAGACCTTCCGGCGCTGGCATGTGGTGCCGGACGAGGCTGGCCTGCAATTGCCGGACCAGGAAATCCTGCTGTTTGAAGCCAAGGAGCAGATCCCGGATATCGAGGTCGACGAATACATCGAAGAAACTGTGGAGTCGGTGCCGATCGGCCGCATTGGCGCCATGGCCGCCAAGCAGGTCATTCTGCAGAAGATCCGCGACGCCGAGCGTGAGATGCTGCTCAACGATTTCATGTCGCGTGGCGACAAGATCTTTGTCGGCACGGTCAAGCGCATGGACAAGGGCGACATCATCGTCGAAAGCGGCCGTGTCGAAGGCCGGCTGCGCCGCAGCGAGATGATCCCGAAGGAGAACCTGCGCGTCGGCGACCGGGTTCGGGCCATGATCATGGAGGTGGACCTCACGCTGCGTGGTGCGCCCATCATCCTGTCGCGCTCGGCCCCCGAGTTCATGATCGAGCTGTTCCGCCAGGAAGTGCCCGAGATCGAGCAGGGCCTGCTGGAAATCAAATCCTGCGCCCGTGATGTCGGTTCGCGCGCCAAGATCGCCGTGCTGTCGCACGACAAGCGGGTCGACCCGATCGGCACCTGTGTCGGCGTGCGCGGCACCCGTGTCAACGGCGTTACCAATGAACTCGCTGGCGAGCGCGTCGATATCGTGCTCTGGAGCGAAGACCCGGCCCAGTTCGTGATCGGTGCGCTGGCGCCGGCCAACGTCTCGTCCATCGTGGTGGACGAAGAACGTCACGCCATGGACGTGGTGGTGGACGAGGAAAACCTGGCCATCGCCATCGGACGCGGCGGCCAGAATGTGCGCCTGGCCTCCGAGTTGACCGGCTGGAAGATCAACATCCTGGACGCCGCCGAGTCGGCACAGAAGCAAGCCAGCGAGACCGATTCGGGCCGCAAGCTGTTCATGGAAAAGCTCGACGTGGACGAGGAGATCGCCGATCTGCTGATCGCCGAAGGCTTTACCAGCCTCGAGCAGGTGGCCTATGTGCCGCTCGAGGAGATGCTCGAGATCGAGAGCTTCGATGAAGACACGGTCAATGAATTGCGCACGCGTGCCAAAGATGCGCTGCTGACCATGGAAATTGCGCGTGAAGAGAGCGTGCAGGAAGTCTCGCTGGAATTGCGCGACCTCGAAGGGCTGACGCCGGAGCTGATTGCGAAACTGGCTGACAAGGGCGTGCACAACCGTGACGACCTGGCCGATCTGGCTGTCGATGAACTCACCGACATCACCGGCCAGACCGAAGAAGAAGCCAAGACCTTGATCATGAAAGCGCGCGAACATTGGTTTGTCAATGAAGCCGCTTCCCAAGAATAAAGCCAATGTCATGAATACATGAATACGAAATTTCAGTGATGGCCGGCAATTGCCCACAAGGCTTGCCAAGCCGAACCAAAGGTTACACAACAAATGTCCAGTACGACCGTCGCAGAGTTTGCCAACGAACTCAAAAAATCAACCGAAACACTGCTTGAGCAGTTGAAGTCGGCGGGAGTGGCCAAGTCAGCCGCTTCCGACAAGCTGACAGAGGCTGACAAGCAGCGTCTGTTGGGTTTCTTGCAGGCCAGCCATGGCACTGCCAGTGCGGAACGTAAGAAGATTACGCTGGTCAAGAAGTCGACCAGTGAAATCAAGCAGGCGGATTCCACCGGCAAGGCACGCACCATTCAGGTTGAAGTGCGCAAGAAGCGAACGTTTGTGCGTCGCGAAGACGGGCTTGATATGCCCGCGGACATGCCGGCCGAAGTTGCGCCGGAGGTCACTGAGACCGCGCCGGTGATCAGCAATGCCGAATTGACCCGCCGTGAGGAAGAGGCGCGCCGGCAGGCCGAGTTGATCCGTCGGCAGGAAGAGGAACTGACGGAACGCAGGCGCCAGCGTGAGGAGCAGGAGCAGCGCTCGCGCGAAGCGGCCGAATTGGCGGCAACGAAGGCCGCGCAACAAGCTGCAGCTGATGCGGTGCTGGAGCAGAAGAAGCCCAAGACGCCTGAATCGCAGGCGCAGGATGCCATCGACAGCGCAGCGGCCAAGGTCCAGGAAGCGGCGGAGAAGGCAGAAGCGCTGGCCAAGGCGCAGACGCAAGAGCGCGACCTTGCAGCCGCAGATTCCAAGAAGCGAGCAGCAGAAGACGCCGCGCGCGCGGCCGATCTGGGCGAACGCCGCCGCACGGCCGAAGCCGAAGCGGCCGCTATTCGCCTGATGATGTCGGCGCCGGCGCGCAAACCCCCACCACCGCCACCGGTCAAGAAACCGGATGCAGCGGCCGGTCTCAAAGGCACTTTGCACAAGCCCGCAGCGGGCACAACGCCCGCCAAACCTGCGCGGCCGGCGGTGGCCGGTGCGCCGGGAACCGCGGCAGCGCCAGGCGCTGGTGGCAAGGAAGTCAAGTCAGCCAAGCTTTCCAGCAGTTGGGCTGGCGATCCAGCCAAGAAGAAAGCCATTCCGACCCGTGGCGCGACCACCGCGCCCGGCGGACGCGGCAACAACTGGCGTGCCGGTCCGCGTGGCAAGCGCGGCAGCAACGACCGCGACCACCGCGACGACGATCGCGTGCAAACGCCGGCCGAGGTGCGCGTCATTGAGGTTCATGTGCCTGAAACCATCACCGTGGCCGAACTGGCACACAAGATGGCGGTCAAGGCGTCCGAAGTCATCAAGCATTTGATGAAGCTTGGCCAGATGGTGACGATCAACCAGCCGCTGGACCAGGACACCGCGATGATCGTGGTCGAAGAAATGGGTCACAAAGCCATTGTTGCGGCGCTCGACGATCCGGAAGCGTTCACCGATGACGAAGTGTCCAAGCAGCAATCCGAATCCTTGCCGCGGGCACCGGTTGTGACCGTGATGGGTCACGTCGACCACGGCAAGACGTCTCTGCTCGATTACATTCGCCGCGCCAAAGTGGCATCCGGCGAAGCCGGGGGCATCACGCAGCACATTGGCGCCTACCATGTGGAGACGCCGCGTGGCGTGATTTCCTTCCTCGACACCCCGGGCCACGAAGCCTTTACGGCGATGCGTGCCCGCGGCGCGCAGGCCACCGACATCGTGATTCTGGTTGTCGCTGCCGATGACGGCGTGATGCCGCAGACCAAGGAAGCCATCAAGCACGCCCGTGCCGCTGGTGTTCCGATCGTGGTGGCGATTAACAAGATCGACAAGCCCGATGCCAATCCGGAGCGCGTCAAGAACGAACTGGTTGTTGAAGAAGTCGTGCCGGAAGAGTTTGGCGGTGACTCGCCCTTTGTGCCGGTTTCGGCCAAGACCGGCGAAGGCATCGACGCGCTGCTGGAGCAGGTTTTGCTGCAGGCTGAAGTGCTGGAACTGCGCGCACCGGTGGATGCCATGGCCAAGGGTCTGGTGATCGAAGCCCAATTGGACAAGGGACGCGGCCCGGTGGCCACGGTCCTGGTGCAGTCGGGCACGCTCAAGACCGGGGACATTGTCCTGGCCGGCTCAACCTATGGCCGCGTGCGCGCCATGCTCGACGAGAACGGCAAGAGCATCAAGACGGCCGGCCCGTCGATTCCGGTCGAGATCCAGGGTCTCACGGAAGTGCCGCAGGCCGGCGACGAATTCATGGTCATGGCGGACGAACGGCGTGCCCGTGAAATTGCCACCTACCGAGCCGGCAAGTTCCGCCACACCAAGTTGGCCAAGCAGCAGGCAGCCAAACTCGAGAACATGTTCACGGACATGGCAGCGGGCGAAGTCAAGATGGTGCCCATCATCGTCAAGGCCGACGTGCAGGGCTCGCAGGAAGCGCTGGCCCAGTCGCTGCTCAAGCTCTCAACCGACGAGGTCAAGGTCCAGCTGGTCTACGCCGCAGTGGGCGCGATCAGCGAATCCGATGTGAATCTGGCGATCGCCTCCAAGGCCGTCATCATCGGCTTCAACACGCGTGCCGATGCCGGCGCGCGCAAGCTGGCCGAGAACAACGGCGTGGACATCCGCTACTACGACATCATCTACGACGCGGTCGACGAGCTCAAGCTCGCGATGTCGGGCATGCTGACGCCGGACAAGAAGGAAGAAGTCATCGGCACCGCCGAGATTCGCCAGGTCTTCAAGGTATCGAAGATCGGCTCGATCGCCGGTTGCATGGTCACCGCGGGCGTCGTCAGGCGCGCAGCGCGCCTGCGTCTGTTGCGCGACAACGTGGTCATCTTCACCGGTGAACTGGAGTCGCTCAAGCGCTTCAAGGACGACGCCAAGGAAGTCAAGGAAGGTTTCGAATGTGGTCTGAACATCAAGAACTACAACGACATCTCCGAAGGCGACGTGCTGGAGTTCTTCGAAATCCGCGAAGTGGCCAGAACGCTTTGAACCGCCTTTTGACGACATCACCATAAATCGTGCGCAAGAAATCAAGTACGCCCAACCGGGCCTTCAAGGTGGCCGACCAGATCCAGCGCGATCTGACCGAGCTGATCGCGCGCGAGCTCAAGGATCCGCGCGTCGGCATGGTCACGATTCAGGCGGTCGAGGTCACGCCGGACTATGCGCACGCCAAGGTGTTCTTCAGCTTGCTGACGGGCGACCCGAAGGAGTGCACGGAAGGTTTGAACCAGGCGGCCGGCTTCTTGCGCGCCGGCCTCTTCAAGCGGCTGCATATCCATACCGTGCCGACACTGCATTTTGTCTTTGACCGCACGACCGAGAATGCCGCCGACATGAATGCGCTGATTGCGCGCGCGGTGGCGTCCCGCGCCAAAGAGGATTGACCGCATGAACGCGCCACGTGCACGGGTTGCCAGGCGCCCCGTGCATGGGGTGCTGCTGCTGGACAAGGCGCTGGGCTGGTCCAGCAATGACGCCTTGCAGAAGGTGAAATGGCTGCTGCGTGCCGAGAAGGCGGGGCATACGGGTACGCTGGACCCGTTGGCCACAGGGGTTCTGCCCTTGTGTTTTGGCGCGGCGACGAAGTTCAGCCAGCTCCAGCTCGATGCGGACAAGACCTATGAGGCGACGGCGCAGCTGGGCGTCAAGACCAGCACCGGCGATGCCGAGGGAGAGGTGATTGAGGAGCGCGCAGTGGACGTGCGCGAGGAAGATCTTCGCCGCGCGTGCGCCCGGTTTTCCGGGCCGATCCGGCAGACACCGCCGATGCACAGCGCCCTGAAAAAGGACGGCAAGGCCTTGTATGAGTACGCGCGGGCCGGGATTGAAGTTGAACGGGAATCGCGTGCGGTCACGATTCATGACCTGAAGCTGGCGTTCGACGATTCGGACGGTGCCCAGCGCGCGATCCGGATGAGCGTCCGTTGCAGCAAGGGGACTTACATCCGCACGCTGGGCGAGGACATTGGCGAGGCCTTGAGATGCGGTGCGCACCTGACAGCCTTGCGCCGGGTCGAGACCGGCGGCTTCCTGGCTGCGCAATGCGTGACGCTGGCGGCGCTGGAAGCCATGACGGAAGAAGAGAGATTGAAGTGCCTGCTGCCGGTGGATTCGCTGCTCGACGAGCAACCGGTGGTGACACTCGACGAGGAGAATGCCGGACGCTTTCTGAGCGGCTTGCGGCGACGCGGCGAGTGGGCAGACCAGGAATTGGTCGCAGTGTATGCACAAAGCCCGCCTGCCTTGCTGGGCACGGCCCATGTCAGGGCGGGTGAATTGATACCGGGGCGCTTGCTCAGTCCGATCGAGATTGAGCAGATGACCAGAGTTAGTTAGTCGGGATTTAAGAGAAAGTAAACCATGAGTCATAAACAAATTCGCAACATTGCCATCATTGCCCACGTTGACCACGGCAAGACAACGATGGTCGACCAATTGCTGCGCCAGTCCGGCACCTTTGCCCAGCATGAGAAGGTGGTCGATACCGTGATGGACAACAACGCCATCGAAAAGGAGCGCGGCATCACGATTCTGGCCAAGAACTGCGCCGTGACCTGGAAAGACACGCACATCAACATCGTCGACACCCCGGGCCACGCTGACTTCGGCGGCGAAGTGGAACGTGCCCTGAGCATGGTCGATGGCGTTGTGCTGCTGATCGACGCGCAGGAAGGCCCGATGCCGCAAACGCGTTTCGTCACCAAGAAGGCACTGGCCCTGGGCCTCAAGCCGATTCTGGTTGTGAACAAGGTCGACAAACCGGGTTCGCGCCCAGAGTGGGTTGTGAACGCCGCTTTCGACCTGTTCGACAAGCTCGGCGCCACCGATGAACAACTGGATTTCCCTGTCGTCTACGCCTCGGGTATCAACGGCTGGTCGTCGATGGAAGAAGGCGAGCAGGGTGAACAGTGGGGACCCGACATGTCGGCCCTGTTCAACACCATCCTCGACCACGTGCCGCACCAGCAGGGCGACCCTGCGGCGCCGCTGCAACTGCAGATTTCTGCACTGGACTTCTCGACCTTCGTCGGGCGTATCGGTGTGGGCCGCATCAGCCAGGGAACCATCCGACCCATGATGGACGTGGTGGTCATGGAAGGTCCGGACGGCAAGGCCGTCAAAGGACGCGTCAACCAGGTGTTGACATTCCAGGGCTTGGAGCGAGTCCAGGCGACGGACGCCGGGCCAGGTGAAATCGTGCTGATCAACGGCCTGACCGACATCGGCATTGGCGTCACCATCACCGATCCCGTCACTCCGATGCCGCTGCCCATGCTCAAAGTCGACGAACCGACCCTGACCATGAACTTCTGCGTCAACACCAGTCCGCTGGCCGGGCGTGAAGGCAAGTACGTCACCAGCCGGCAGATCTGGGACCGCCTGCAGAAAGAGCTGCAACACAACGTGGCGCTGCGCGTCAAGGAAACCGGCGAAGAAGGCATCTTTGAAGTCATGGGTCGCGGCGAACTGCACTTGACCATCCTGCTGGAAAACATGCGCCGCGAAGGCTACGAACTGGCGGTGTCCAAGCCGCGCGTCGTTTACAAAATCGTCAATGGCGAAAAGTACGAGCCGATCGAAATGGTGACGGTCGACATCGAGGAGCAGCACCAGGGCGGCGTGATGCAGGCCCTGGGCGAGCGTCGCGGCGACCTGTTCAACATGGAGTCGGACGGACGCGGGCGCGTGCGCCTGGAGTACCGCATTCCGGCACGTGGCCTGATCGGTTTTACCAACGAATTCCTCAACCTGACACGCGGCACTGGCCTGATCTCCAACATCTTTGACAGCTATGAGCCGTACAAGGGCGAGATCGGCGGGCGCAAGAACGGCGTGCTGATTTCCATGGATGCGGGTGAAATTTTCACCTACGCGCTGGGCAAGCTCGATGACCGGGGTCGCATGTTTGTCAAGGCCAACGACCCGGTGTACGAAGGCATGATCGTCGGCATCCACAGCCGCGAAAATGATCTGGTGGTCAACGCCACACGCACCAAGCAGTTGACCAACTTCCGCGTCAGCGGCAAGGAAGACGCGATCAAGATCACACCGCCGATCGATTGCACGCTGGAATACGGCGTTGAATTCATCGAGGACGATGAGCTGGTTGAAATCACGCCCAAATCGATTCGACTGCGCAAGCGCCACCTGACCGAGAGCGAGCGCAAGCGCGCTGCCCGCGGACCCGTGTAATCGCCGGATTGAAGCTGACTCACAACAGGGCGGTTCTCCTGATGGTGGCGGTGACCCTGATGTGGTCCATCGCCGGGGTCGTGACGCGCCATCTGGAGCACGCGCGCAGCTTTGAGGTGACCTTCTGGCGCAGCTTCTTCACCGTGCTGGTGCTATTGGTGCTGATGCCGGTTTTCCAGGGGCGCGACGTGTTCCGGCGCATGCGCAGCGTGGGCTTGGCGCAATGGTTGTCCGGCTTGTGCTGGTGCGGCATGTTTACGTTCTTCATGCTCGCCTTGACGCTGACCAGCACGGCCACCGTGCTCGTCACCATGTCGATCGGCCCCTTGCTGACCGCTCTGGGCGCACGCATTTTCATCGGCCACCGCATCCCGCTGCGGACCTGGTTTGCGATTGTCGTGGCAGGCGCGGGCATTGCGTGGATGTATGGCAGCCAGATGGCACAAGGTACGAGTTTCATCGGCACCCTGGTGGCATTGGGTGTGCCGTTTTCCGGCGCCGCCAACTGGACGCTGACGCAGCACGCCCATGCCCAGGGACATGACGTCGATCTGATACCAGCCGTGCTGATTGGCGCCGTCATGTCCTGCATGATCACCTTGCCGCTGGCATTCCCGTTTCAGGCCTCGCGGCACGATCTGATCCTGCTGGCGGGCCTGGGCCTGGTGCAACTGGCGATTCCGTCGGCGCTGGCCGTGCTGTGCGCGCGCGTGCTCAAGGCGCCTGAAGTCTCCTTGCTCGGTTTGCTGGAAGTGATTTTCGGTATCCTGCTGGCGTGGCTCGGCGCCAACGAAGTGCCGGGCTTGCAGGTTCTGACAGGTGGGGCGCTGGTGATCGGCGCCTTGGTGACCAACGAATTGATAGGCTGGAGAAACAGAGAATGACGACACAAGCCGCGCTGCCGACGCAGGCCGCACCCGATGTCCTGACGGAAATCCGTGGCCAGACTGGCTTCATCACGCTGAACCGGCCGCAGGCGCTCAACGCCCTGTCACTTGCCATGATCCGCAGCCTCACGGCGTGTTTGCTGGACTGGCGTGACAACCCGCAGGTCAAGGCGGTGGCGATTCGCGGCAGCAACAAGAGCGGGCCGTTTGGCGCCTTTTGCGCTGGCGGCGACATCCGCTTCTTTTATCAGGCGGCGCTCGCGGGCAACGCTGAATTAGAAGATTTCTTCACCGAAGAGTACACGCTCAATCACCTGGTTCACACCTACCCCAAGCGAGTCATCGCCTTCATGGACGGCATCGTCATGGGCGGTGGCATGGGCATTGCCCAGGGCGCCAGAACCCGGATCGTCACACAGCGCACGAAGATGGCGATGCCGGAGACCAACATCGGGCTATTCCCCGACGTCGGCGGCGGCTATTTCCTGAGCCGCTGCCCGGGCTATGCTGGTGAATGGCTTGCCCTGACCGGTGAAGTGATCAGCGCCGGACCGGCCATCGCATTGGGCCTGGCCGATGTCTGCTTTGATCCGAACCAGCTCGTTTCAGCCTGGGAGGCGTTGGCCGAGTTGGATCTGGCGACACCGCTTGCGCTGGACGCCTGGCTTGCCCGCTATACCGTCGCGACTGACGTGCTGCCGACCGGTTTGACCGAACAGATTGAACGCTATTTTTCGCTCGAATCGGTGGCTGCCATCCTGGCAGCGCTGGAGGTCGCCGACAACACGTGGGCACAGCAGACGGCCGCCGCCTTGCGCAAGCGTTCGCCCTTGATGCTGCACGTGGTGCTGGCGCAGATCCGTCGAGGTCGGACATTGGCGCTGGCCGATGATCTGCGCATGGAACGCGACATGGTTCGTCACTGTTTCAACACCCGGCATCTGGGGCGGTCGGGCGCCAGCAGCGAAACGGTTGAAGGCATCCGCGCCCTGGCGGTCGACAAGGACCAGACTCCGAAGTGGCAACCTGCCGTAGTGGAAGATGTGACAACCGACATGGTGGTGCCGTTCTTCGACAGCCCCTGGCCGGCTCATGCGCACCCCTTGCGCAATTTAACCTGACTTATTCCTTTTCCAAAATATTCCTGTCTAGGCGCGTCGCCGCAGACAGTGCCTTGGCACGGCAAGGCGAAGCAACAACGACAGGGATGATTTGGGAATGGAGTTACCGGTTGCGGCCCTTCATGGCGCGCTCCACTTCACGCTTGCCTTCGCGATCCTTGATTGTGTCGCGCTTGTCGTGCTCGGCCTTGCCCTTGGCCAGCGCGATTTCGCATTTGATCTTGCCGGCCTTCCAGTGCAGATTGAGCGGCACCAGCGTGTAGCCCTTCTGCTCGACCTTGCCGATCAGGCGCTTGATCTCTTCCTTGTGCATCAGGAGCTTCCTGGTGCGCGACTTGTCGGGGCTGATATGGGTCGAAGCCGTTCCCAGCGGGTTGATCTGCAAGCCGATGAGAAACAGTTCGCCATTGCGAATCACGACGTAGCCATCGGTCAACTGCACCTTGCCTTCGCGCAGCGATTTGACCTCCCAGCCTTCGAGCACCAGACCGGCTTCAAAGCGCTCTTCAAAGAAATAGTTGTAGGCGGCCTTCTTGTTGTCGGCGATGCGGGCAGCGGTTTCGGGTTTTTTGGCCATGGAGTCAATGTGGGGGTGTAAGTCATGCGTACAAGGCTTGTCTACAATCCCGCGCAGACCTGCATTCTATGAAAACCGTAACGAAGTCCGTCCTGATCTGGTACAGCCCGCAAGAAATGTATGCGCTTGTCACCGATGTCGACCGCTATGCCCAGTTCCTGCCGTGGTGTGACCGGGCGCGCGTGGTCAGCGGAGACGAGAGCGGGATGCTGGCCGAGATCGGTATTTCGTTCAGCGGCATTCGCCAGACTTTCACGACCCGCAATGAGCATGTTCCGGGTCGCCGGGTCAGCATGAAGCTGGTTGATGGCCCTTTCTCCCGACTCGATGGCGAGTGGAGCTTCCTGCCCCTTGGCGACGATGCGGAGCGCGCCTGCCGGGTTGAACTGACCCTTCATTACGGTTTTGACAATGGCACCCTGAGCAAACTGGTCGGGCCTGTTTTTGACAAGATTGCCAGCAGCATGGTCGATGCCTTCGTCAAGCGCGCGGGACAGGTCTATGGCGGCTGAGACACCGATCCGGGTGAGCGTGGTTTACGCGCCGGCGGCGCGCAACGTGCAGGAAGTGGCGCTCGAACTGGCGCGTTCCTGCACCGTATTGCAGGCCCTGCAAGCCAGCGGCCTGCTGCAACTCTTCCCTGGCATTGATCTGAACACAGTGGTGGTGGGTGTCTGGGGGCGCAAAGCCGGTCTGGATCAGCCGCTGCGTGCGCAGGATCGGGTCGAGATCTATCGGCCGCTCACCGTGGATCCGAAGGTAGCGCGTCGCGAGCGTTTCGTCCGGCAGGGCGCACGAACTGCAGGCCTGTTCATCAAGAAGCGTGCCGGTGCCAAAGCCGGCTATTGAACCCGCGCCTGACTCCGTCGGCTAGTTGCAGTCGGACTGGATGATGGCGTCGATCCGCTTCAACTCGGCGTTGCGAATGGCGTCGTCAACGATTTCACGCTCGCCTTTTTCATTGATCCTCGCCAGTCGCTGACCCGACGCATAAGTGGCCCGGGCCTGTTTGGCGCGGGCGCAATTCTCGATCCTGGCTTTGACAAACTGCTCCTGTTCAGCCTTGCGCTTGGCAAGGTCAGCCTCATCCGCCTTGCGTTTCTTCTCCAGCAGATCCTTGTCGATACCGCTCAGGCGCGGTGCGCTGGCCTCGGTTTGCGGAACGGGTGCCGAGGCCTTGCCCAGCGGGCGCTTCAGAATATCTTTCTCCAGCACCTCAGGCGGCGGCGCGCGATCGCTGAACACCTTGCGACCGTCCTTGTCGAGCCACTGCCATTGGGCTGCCGCGCTCATCGATACCAAGCAAGCCGCGACAAGCAGGAAACGTTGAATTTGGTTCATGCGCGAGTTTAGCCTGCCCTTTCTTCGATGATCAAGCAGGCGTCCTGTTTGGCCTGCCCGGATGTCGGTTTTTGGCGATCCCGGATGCAGACCGGTACTCCGGCGTGGGTACAATTGACAATTTGGAGCCCAAGAATATGCGCCTTATTGGCAAAGCGCTCACCTTCGACGATGTCTTGTTGGTGCCGGCGTACTCCCAGGTCCTGCCCAAGGACACTTCACTCGCAACCCGTTTCTCCCGCAATATCGCATTGAACCTGCCGCTGGTCTCGGCCGCCATGGACACCGTGACCGAAGCGCGACTGGCCATTGCCATTGCACAGGAGGGCGGCATCGGCATCGTTCACAAGAATCTGTCGCCGCAGGAGCAGGCAGCCCAGGTCGCCAAGGTCAAACGCTACGAATCCGGTGTGTTGCGTGACCCGGTTGTGATCTCGCCGCAGCATACCGTTCGCCAGGTCATCAATCTGTCGGAGCAGCTTGGGGTATCCGGTTTCCCGGTTCTCGACGGCGGCAAGGTCGTGGGTATCGTTACCGGACGCGATCTGCGCTTTGAGACGCGCTATGACCTGCCCGTCAGCCACATCATGACGCAGCGCGACAAGCTGGTCACGGTGCCGGATGGCACGACGCTGGCGCAGGCCAAGGTACTGCTCAACCAGTACAAGATCGAGCGCCTGCTGGTGGTCAATGATGCCTTTGAACTCAAGGGCCTGATCACTGTCAAGGACATCACCAAGCAGACCAGCTTCCCCAATGCGGCGCGCGACGCCCAGGGCAAGTTGCGCGTCGGCGCGGCAGTCGGTGTCGGCGAGGGGACAGAAGAGCGGGTCGAGGCGCTGGTGCGCGCGGGTGTCGATGCCATCGTCGTCGATACCGCCCACGGTCACAGCCACGGCGTGATCGAACGCGTGCGCTGGGTCAAGCGCAACTACCCGCAGGTCGATGTCATCGGCGGCAACATCGCCACCGGCGCAGCCGCTCTTGCGCTGGCGGAGGCCGGCGCCGATGCTGTCAAGGTCGGCATCGGGCCCGGCTCCATTTGCACCACGCGCATCGTGGCCGGCGTTGGTGTGCCGCAGATCATGGCCATCGACAACGTGGCCACAGCGCTGCGGGGAAGCGGCATTCCGCTTATTGCGGACGGCGGCATACGTTACAGCGGTGACATTGCCAAGGCCTTGGCGGCCGGTGCCAATACCGTGATGATGGGCAGCATGTTTGCCGGCACCGAGGAGGCGCCGGGCGAAGTGATCCTGTTTCAGGGCCGCAGCTACAAGAGCTATCGTGGCATGGGCAGCATTGGCGCCATGCAGCAGGGTAGCGCAGACCGCTATTTCCAGGAATCCACCACCGGCAACCCGAACGCCGACAAACTCGTTCCCGAAGGTATCGAGGGGCGGGTGCCGTACAAGGGTTCGATGGTGGCCATCGTCTACCAGATGGCCGGCGGCGTGCGCGCCAGCATGGGCTACTGCGGCTGCCCGACGATCGAGGACCTGCAGAGCCGGGCCGAGTTCGTTGAAATCACCACGGCGGGCATCCGCGAAAGCCATGTGCACGACGTGCAGATCACCAAGGAAGCGCCGAACTATCGGGCTGAATAATGGAACACCCCCAGGCTCCGCGCACTGCGTGTCGCTCCGCCACCCCCCTTGCAGGGGGCAACACTTGTGGCACGGCTCAGCCGCTTCCACGGTGTTCCTGATTCAAGGCAAACGCATCATCCGCTCCACCTATGCAGCACCAAAAAATACTCATTCTTGATTTCGGTTCCCAGGTTACCCAGCTGATTGCGCGGCGCATCCGCGAGGCGCATGTGTTTTGCGAGGTTCACCCTTGTGATGTGAGCGAGGATTGGTTGCGGGCCTACGCGCGTGACGGCAAGCTCAAGGGCATTATTCTGTCCGGCAGCCACGCCAGTACCTATCAAGAGCATGACTTGCGTGCCCCGAAGCTGGTGTACGAACTCGGCATTCCGGTGCTGGGCATCTGTTACGGCATGTTCACGATGGCGGTACAGCTCGGCGGAGTGGTCGCGCCGAGCAAACTGCGCGAATTCGGTCACGCCGATGTGCGTGCCCATGGCCATACCCGGCTGCTTGACGGCATTCAGGACTACGCAACGCCGATGGGCCACGGCATGCTCGAAGTCTGGATGAGCCACGGTGACAAGGTCACCGAGCTGCCGCACGGCTTCCAATTGATGGCCAGCACCGACAGTTGCCCGATTGCGGGCATGGCCGATGAAGAACGGCGCTTTTATGGCGTTCAGTTTCATCCGGAAGTCACGCACACCAAGCGCGGAGCGGCGATTCTGGAGCGCTTCGTACTCGACATCTGCGGCGCCCGTCCGGACTGGATCATGGGTGACTACATCAGTGAAGCAGTCGAGAGAATCCGTGCCCAGGTCGGACAGGAAGAAGTCATCCTCGGGCTCTCGGGCGGCGTCGACTCATCGGTCGCCGCGGCGCTTATACACCGCGCCATCGGCGAGCAATTGACCTGCGTGTTCGTCGACCACGGCCTGTTGCGACTGGACGAAGGTGACATGGTGATGGACATGTTTGTCGGCAAGCTACACGCCAAAGTCATCCGCGTGGACGCTGCCGACCAGTTCCTGGGACATCTGGCCGGCGTCAGCGATCCGGAGCTCAAGCGCAAGATCATTGGCCGGGAGTTTGTGGAAGTGTTCAAGTGCGAGGCGGGCAAGCTCAAGAACGATCAGTCGCGCCATGTCGCCTGGCTGGCACAGGGCACGATCTACCCGGATGTCATCGAGTCGGGCGGCGCCGGGAGCAAGAAGGCCGTTGTCATCAAGAGTCACCACAATGTCGGTGGTCTGCCCGAAAAACTCGGTCTGAAGTTGCTCGAACCACTGCGCGAGCTGTTCAAGGACGAGGTGCGGGAACTCGGTGTCGCGCTCGGTTTGCCGCACGCCATGGTGTACCGCCATCCGTTTCCAGGGCCTGGGCTGGGTGTCCGGATTCTGGGCGAGGTGAAGAAGGAATACGCCGATCTGCTGCGCCGCGCGGATGCCATCTTCATCGAGGAACTGCGCAATTTCATCGATGAGGACACGGGCAAGAGCTGGTATGACCTGACCAGTCAGGCCTTCACGGTATTCCTGCCGGTCAAGAGTGTCGGCGTGATGGGTGATGGGCGCACCTATGACTATGTGGTGGCACTGCGTGCGGTGCAAACCAGCGATTTCATGACCGCCGACTGGGCCGAACTCCCCTATGCGCTGCTGAAGAAGGTTTCGAGCCGCATCATCAATGAAGTGCGCGGCATCAACCGAGTCACTTATGATGTCAGCAGCAAGCCGCCCGCGACCATCGAGTGGGAGTGAACGTCGCACGGACCAAGCTGCCTTGAAGGAGTTTTCATGATCGGTTACACCTGCGTTGGAACCAACGACTTGGCGCGCGCCACAGCCTTTTACGACAAACTGTTTACCATGCTCGGTGCCAGTCATTTCTTCGAGATGGATCGCGGCATTGGCTGGGGCACGGCACCGGACCAGCCGATGTTTTGCGTCATGAAACCTTTTGATGGCCGCAGCGCAACCATTGGCAATGGCGACATGGTGGCATTGCTGCTCAAGGATGCGGCCCAGGTTGACGCCTTGCACGCGAAGGCGCTTGCCCTTGGCGGAACCGACGAGGGCGCGCCGGGTTTGCGGAGTGACAATTTCTACGGCGCCTATTTCCGCGACCTCGACGGCAACAAATTGGCAGCCTATTGCATGTTGCCGGTCTCTGCGTAATCCAATGTACCTGCCAGCGCAATTCAAGTCTGATGACCAGGTCCACGCCCGGACGCTCATGCGCGAGCATCCGTTTGCCAGCCTGATCAGTCTGGACGATGCCGGGGCACCCTACGTCACGCATCTGCCGCTGCATCACGAGGAGCGCTCCAACCAACTGGTGTTGCTGGGCCACTGCGCCCGGGGCAATCCGCACTGGCGCTATCTGCAGACGCGCCCGCAAGCGCTCGTGACGTTCATGGGACCCCATGCCTACCTGTCCCCCAAGGTCTATCCGGACCTGGCGCGCGTGCCAACCTGGAACTATCTCGCCGTGCATTGCACGGTGCAGGCCACGCTGATCGAAGGGCCGGACGCAAAAGACAAATTGCTCAAGAGTCTTATCGCGGACCATGAACCTGCTTACGCGGAGCAGTGGCGCAGCCTGGGCTCCGAATTCGCTCAGAAGATGCTCTCCGGCATCGTCGGTTTCGAGTTGCGTGTGAGCGATATGCAAATCAAGCTTAAGCTCAACCAACACCGGCCCGAATCGCACGCTGCGATGAAGCGCGCCTACGCGGCCGGTGATGACGACGCGCGCGCGCTGGCGTTGTGGATGGACCGGCTCGCGCTGGGCAGTGCGACATGAAGGGACTGTTCGGCGTCGCGGGCCTGTTGCTGGCACTGGTCATTACCGGGCTGTTGGTGAGGCAGCAGTTGACAGCAACGAAGCCGAGCGTACCGTCTTCCGCTCCCGGAAGCATGCTGGCGGAACCGGATGGCTCGGTCCAGGCGCCCGCGCCGTCTGCCAAGGACCAACCCCAGCAGTTCAAACAGGCATTGGAGGCCGCCATGCAGACGCCGCGCCCGATGCCCGACGACAAACAGTGAAGCTCACAACGCCCATGGCGGACGGCGATTTCATGCAGATCGCCTTGGCGCAAGCCCGGGCCGCTGCGGCGCTCGGCGAGGTGCCGGTCGGTGCCGTGGTGGTGCGGGCAGGGCAGGTGATTGCGACGGGTGGCAATGCGCCCATTGGCGAGCATGATCCGAGTGCGCATGCCGAAGTGCTTGCACTGCGCGCAGCTGCCAAACTGCTCGGCAATTACCGGTTGACCGATTGCGAGTTGTTTGTGACGCTGGAACCGTGCCCCATGTGTGCAGGCGCCATCCTGCAGGCACGATTGAAACGTGTGGTGTTTGGCGCCAGGGACCCGAAAGCAGGGGCTGCCGGTTCAGTATTGGATCTGTTCGGAAGCCAGCAACTCAATCACCAAACGCAGGTGCAGGGCGGGGTTGAGGCCGTGGCGTGCGCCACATTACTGCAGGATTTCTTCGTGCGCCGGCGCGAACGCGCGCAGGAGGCTGCCAACCCGCTGCGCCAGGATGCCCTGCGCACACCTGCAACCCGATTCGCAGCGCTGCCGGGATACCCGTGGCCGGCACACTACGTCAGCGACCTGCCAAGCCTCCAAGGACTGCGCCTGCATTATCTGGACGCGGGTTCGCACGATGCGCCAGAGTGCTACTTGTGTCTGCACGACGGCTCCGCCTGGAGTTATGTCTTTCATGAGCGCATGGCAGCGTGGCTGGCAGAGGGCAAGCGAGTGGTCGCGCCGGACCTGATCGGCTTCGGCAAGAGCGACAAGCCGAAGAAGGACAACTGGCACGATGCCGACCGGCACCGGCGCGTGCTCGATGAACTGGTCTCACGCCTGGATTTGCAGCGCTGCATCGTGGTGCGGCAGAACAATGACGAGTGGATTGGAACCGCCATGCGGGATCGTTCTGCTCACCGGTACGCGGGTGAGCTTGTGCTTGACATTACGGTTGATGCCAGCGAGCCGGCCTATGCCGCGCCATTTCCCGATGCCGGTCATTCGGCCGGCCCGCGTGCCTACACGCGATGGCTGCATCCATGAAAATCAACCTTGAAGCCGAGCGATCATGAAGAAACACATCTACATCTATTCCCCATCCGGCGCGGTTCGGGACAAAGCCGCGTTCAAGCGCGGTGTGGCGCGGCTTGAGTCGCTGGGGCATGATGTGGAGATCGACAGCGCAGCCCTGGCCCGTTACCTGCGCTTTGCCGGTGACGACGCGACGCGTCTGGCCGCCATCCACCGCGCTGCGGCAAGCGGAGCGGACGTCGCGCTGATCTCGCGCGGTGGCTACGGGCTCAGTCGCATTCTGGGCGGCATTCATTACCAGAAGGTCGCCAAAGCGATTGAGAAGGGCATGCTGTTTGTCGGCATCAGCGATTTCACGGCTTTTCAAAGCGCGGTCTTGGCACGCACCGGCGCGGTGACTTGGGCCGGACCGGCTTTGTGCGAGGGTTTTGGGGTCGGCGGCACGCCAGACCCGCTTGATGCCCATGCTCAGGAGCGAAAGCCCGACGACATCATGGAAGCCTGCTTTGACGATCTGATCCGGGGTCAGGGGGAGGGTGCCGGCTGGCGGCAACACCGCCAATCGCCGGTCACTGAGATGACTACATCTGTCAGCGATTTCTCGGCGAAGAACGCAGTCGTATGGGGCGGCAACCTCTCGGTGCTTGTCTCGCTGCTGGGCACGCCCTATTTCCCCCAAATCAACAAGGGCATCCTGTTTCTGGAGGACGTTGCGGAGCATCCTTATCGCATCGAGCGCATGTTGACCCAATTGCTGCACGCAGGGGTCCTCGCGCAGCAAAGGGCCGTGCTGTTGGGCCAATTCACTGATTTCAAGCTGGTGCCGCATGATCGGGGCTACACATTAGGCACTGTGGTGAGCTGGTTGCGACAGCAGATCAAGGTGCCAGTCATCACCAATCTGCCCTATGGTCATGTGGCCACGAAGGTGCTTTTGCCGGTCGGTGCCAAGGCGGATTTGCTGGTCGAGGGACGTGATGCGCTGCTGTTTTGGGGTCACCCCTGATCAACGTTGATTTGCCCTAAACTGTGGGCAACTCAAATAATGGAAATCCATCAGGAATGAGCGATTCGAAGACAGTTGTATTCACCGATTTATTCGGCAGCACAAGCGTCTTTGAAGCCTTGGGCAATGCCAAGGCAACCCAGGCCGTAACGCAGGTCACCACTTGGATCGGGAAGGTTATCGAAGGGCATGGCGGACGTGTCGTCAAGATGCTCGGTGATGGTGTGTTGGCTCTGTTCAATGACAACCCCTCTGCCATCGATGCGGTCGTCGAATTGCAGCGCAAGCACCAAAAGCGCATGACCCAGATTGCGCCGTCCAACCGGATGCCGATCCGTATCGGCGTTGCGAGTGGGGCGGTCGAGATCGTGGCTGGCGATTGTTATGGCGACGCCGTCAACGTGGCGGCGCGACTTAGCGACCTTGCAGGCCCAAGTCAGATATGGACCAATGGTGCCGCCCTTGATGCGGTCAACGAGGCAGAAGGCGTGCGGTTTCGCGTCCTGGGGCCGATCAGCATTCGTGGCCGCGCCGAACCCTGTACGGTCTATCAGGTTGATTGGGAGGACGACGCACCGTCAGCTTTGCTGACCATGCAGTCGGACCTGGTGCCCTTGTTCGACCCGGCGCAGGTGGACACATTAGGGGGCCAGATCGAACTGGTCTGGCTGAACGAGAGAATGACCTTCAAGTCATTTGAGTTGCCGATTCACATCGGCCGCTTGCGCCGGGCCGAGTTCGTCGTTGACGACCCCCGTGTTTCGCGCACCCATGCAAGGATCGATTGGCGCAACGGCAGCATGATGCTGGTTGACCTCAGTTCCTATGGCTGCTGGGTTCGGTTTTCCGGCGGCGGCTCGGACGTTCTGCTCAGGCGTGAAGAATGCGTTCTGCACGGGCGCGGGCAGATCGCACTTGGATCTTCGTTTGCCGACCTGTCCGCGCCAATCGTGACGTTTTCAGTTTCCTGAGGCCCAGGGCGGGCCGTGGCGGCCCATGTCAGTGAGGGGTGGTGGACCCTCAATCATCTCAGAACGCACACAATCTCCGGCACTCAATCCTTTTATTAACATAATATACATCGTATAAAGTAAAATATACGACCGACAGAACGCGAGAACAGCATGTAATCAACCTCGGCGGCCTACCACGTGCCCTTGGGCTGGCGTTGTCGTATCGACGCGGCCAGCAGTTCGACCATTTCGGTCCGTCCGGCGCTCTGCGCGAAATCCAGGGCGGTCAACCCCTGATCGTTCTTCAACATCGGGTCGGCGCCGGACGCCAGCAGCAGATTGACCGCGGCCGGCGTGCCGTAATGCGCTGCCATCATCAACGGTGTCGTGCCGTTGGGTGATGCGGCGTCGATGTAGGCATTCTCGTCAAGCAGCAAGGCCATCACCTCGACGTGGCCGTTGGTAGCAGCGTAATGCAACGGTGCCCATCCCGGCTTGTTGACGTCAGCGCCACGCGCAATGAGCCTTCGGCACAGTTCTGTGAAGCCCTTCAGGGCAGCCAGCATCAGCGGACTCTCGTCCTGCGGCGTGCGCGCTTCGACGTCGGTGCCAGGCCAGTCCAGCAGCCGCGATGCAACCTTGAGGGACGACTCCCTGATGGCCAGGAACAGCCCTTGTTCGCCCTGTGCATTGGGGGTATTCGCGTCAAAACCGCGCTCAATCAAAGCCCCGATGACATCGGCCTGGTCGCGTTTGATGGCGACAAAATAGTCGTCATACGAACCGGCACTGCACAACGAATATGAAGCAAAAACAACAAGATATACGATGTACCTAATCTTATACATCACATTCATGTTACATCTCGCACTCACAGCAGGACGCCCTTGAACAGGCTCTCAAAGTTACGACTGGTCAGTGCGGCCACTTGCTCGAGCGGAAGGTTCCTGAGCGTCGCCAATTGGGCTGCCACGTGCGGCACATAGGAAGGATTGTTGATCTTTCCGCGATACGGCACGGGTGCCAGATAGGGACTGTCAGTCTCGATCAGCAGCCGGTCCAGCGGAACAAAGGCCGCCACGTCACGTATGTCCTGCGCGTTCTTGAAGGTCAGAATACCTGAGAACGAGATGTAGAAACCGAGGTCCAGGGCGGCCCGTGCCACCTCCGCTGTCTCGGTAAAGCAGTGAAAAACGCCGCCCGCGCTGCCGACAGACCCATCTTCACCCTCCTCGCGCAGGATGGCGAGGGTGTCGTGCGAAGCCGCTCGCGTGTGGACCACCAGCGGCAAGCCAAGCTGACGAGCGGCACGGATGTGGGTGCGAAAGCGGTCGCGCTGCCAGGCCATGTCGGCCACACTGCGGCCGGCCAGGCGGTAATAGTCCAGCCCGGTCTCGCCAATTCCGATCACGCGCGGCATTTGCCCGCGATCCAGCAAGTCCGGCAGACTTGGTTCTCGGCAGTCCTCATTGTCGGGATGGACGCCGACCGTAGCCCAGAAATTGTCGTAACCGGTCGCAAGCGCATGGACAGACTCGAACTCCTCAAGGGACGTGCAGATGCAAAGCGCACGCTCGACCTGCGCCTCGAGCATGGCTTTGCGGATCACCGGGACCTGCGCCGCCAGCTCGGGAAAACTAAGGTGACAGTGGGAGTCCGTGAACATTTCAGTTGAGCGCTTTCCTGGCTTCGCTGACGAGCGCCTCGAGCATCAGGCCGGGATTGAAAGGATGCTCCACCGTGCGCGTCGCTGCGGCCAAGGCACGTGCCCAGGCCGTCAGACTGGTGACCGATCCACCTGTGGGCAAGTCAGCGGCTTCGAAGAAACGCGGCGTGGCGCCGTTTCTGAGTGCCAGAACGTCATGACAAATCTTGTGCAGGGCGCTGACGGCCTGAGCCGGGGACCAGTCCTTCAACGCGCTGGCGTCGCCGCGCGCCATGGCCTTGGGCAGTTTCACCCAGGCATTTGCACCCGGCTCCCAGGCCGAAAACTGCAAGGCGTCTTCCGGACGTCCGCCGGCTGCGCGCAGCACCACGCGGGCTGCTTCGGGGGCAAGGCCGCACTGCTGCAGCCATTGCAGCGCCTCACTTTCAGCCGGCCAGACCATGCCATGCCCCAGGCAACGGCTTCGGATGGTGGGCAGCAATTGGTCCGCAGCTTCGCTGGCGAGCACAAACCGGGCGTCGCCGGGGGGCTCTTCCAGCGTCTTGAGCAGCGCGTTGGCAGTCACGTTGTTCATGCGCTCTGCGGGGTACACCAGCACAGCCTTGCCGCGCCCCCGAGCGCTGGTACGCTGGGAAAACTCGACCGCATCGCGCATGGCGTCGACCCTTATTTCCTTGCTTGGCTTGCGCTTCTTGTCATCGATCTCGCCCTGCGCTTTCTCGCTCAGCGGCCAGCCAAGCTCGAGCATTGTGGTTTCGGGCATCAGCACACACAGGTCGGCATGGGTGCGCACGTCGATGGCATGGCAACTGCCGCATCGGCCGCACGCGCCCTCCTCTGATGGCTGTTCGCATAGCCAGGCTCGAACCAGTGCCAGCGCCAATTTGTACTGTCCAAGTCCCGATGGGCCGGCCAGCAACCAGGCATGACCGCGCTGTTGCAGGAGCGACCGGGTTTGCGCCGCAATCCAGGGCGCCGGCACGGTGTCCGTCATGCCAGCCAACCCCTGTGTTGCAGCGCCGACAAGACGTCGCCCCACACGGCTTCGCGCGTCTGCGCCGCATCGATCCGGGCAAAACGCGCCGGACTCTCCAACATGCGCTGCAAATAGCCGTTCGAGACGCGCTGGAAGAACGCCTGCGGCTGGGCTTCGAATTTGTCCGGAACGCGCGTACCCGACAGGCGCTGCGCGGCAATCTCGGCAGGCAAGTCAAACCAGACCGTGACATCGGGTTGGCGCATGATGCCAAGCTTTTTGCCCGGGGTCGTCTGCACCATCTTCTCCAGAACCGACAGCAGGCCGAGGTCAAAGCCACGGCCACCGCCCTGATAGGCGAAAGTGGCATCGGTGAAACGGTCGCACAGCACGACCTGGCCCTGTGCCAGAGCCGGCTCGATGACCAGGCGCAGATGATCGCGCCGAGCGGCAAACACGAGCAAGGCCTCGGTCATGGCATCCATCGGGTCATTGAGCACCATGGCGCGCAGCTTTTCAGCCAGCGGTGTTCCGCCCGGCTCACGCGTTACCGTGACGACCCTGCCCTGCGCGCGAAAGGTCTGCGCCAAGGCGTCGATGTGCGTGGACTTCCCGGCACCGTCGATGCCTTCGAAACTGATGAATAGACCCTGCAAGTGACCCCCGGTTGACATTTGCCTTCACTTTCCGCGCTGGTATTTGTTGACCGCCCGATTGTGCTCTTCCAGGCTGGCGCTGAACTCGCTGCTGCCATCCCCGCGCGCGACAAAATAGATGGCGTTGGTGACAGCCGGTTGCACGGCCGCCAGCAGGGCGGGTTTACCTGGCATGGCAATCGGGGTCGGCGGCAAGCCGACGCGGGTGTAGGTGTTCCAGGGCGTGTCCTTTTGCAGGTCACGCCGGCGCAGGTTGCCATCAAAGGCGTCCCCCATGCCGAAGATCACGGTCGGATCGGTTTGCAGCATCATCCCGAGGCGTAACCGGTTCGCAAAGACGCCGGCGATCATGGCCCGGTCCGTGGGGCGACCGGTCTCCTTCTCGACGATGCTGGCGAGGATCAGGGCCTGCTCTGGTGTTTTCAGCGGCGTGTCGGGCCGGCGCTGGCTCCAAGCCAGCGCCAGTTGCTTGTCCATGGCTCGCATGGCCCGCTTGAGTACCGCCAGATCATTGCTGCCCTTTGCATAGGTATATGTGTCCGGAAAGAACTGCCCCTCGGGTGCCACGCCCGGCTTGCCAAGCACCTTCATGATCAAGTAGTCGGGCAAATTCTCCGATTCGGGGTTGAGTTGTTCGGCTTTCAGGAGCGCCGCGCGCACTTGGGTGAAATTCCAGCCTTCGACCAGCGTCACGGCGCGCAGCGCTTCTTCGCCACGAACGAGTTTTCGCAACAGACTGCGCGGGCTGATACCGAGCTCAAGCTCATAACTGCCAGCCTTGATCTGACGCGCTTGCCCTGACAGGCGAAACCACCAGTAAAGCAGTCCCGGACTGACCTGCACGCCCGCATCGCTGACAGATTGCGCCACCGCGCGCACGGAAGTGCCCGGCTCCACAGACAGGTCAATCGTGTCAGCGTTCAGATCGAGGCTCTGATTGAGCCACCAGCCCACACCGCCACCCAGAAGGGCTGCGAGGACAAGAAAGAAGTAAATTAATCGGCGCACAGCCCCACAGCCTTTGATGAAATCGAGAGAGGATGATAATTCAGTCCATGCAAACCAAACTCAATGGCGTAGCGCGACTCGGGCATCTGGGCGTCATCCGGGTCGAAGGCACCGATGCCGCCAGTTTTCTCCAAAGCCAGTTGACGCAGGACTTTTCGTCGCTGGGCCTGTCCGAAGCACGGCTCGCGGCCTATTGCTCGGCGCAGGGGCGGATGTTGGCCAGTTTCTACGGTTTCAAACGCAGCCACACCGAAATACTGCTGATCTGTAGCCGCGACCTGCTGACGCCAACGCTGCAGCGCCTGTCCCGCTTTGTCATGCGCGCCAAGGCGAAGCTGACCGATGCCAGCGACGAGTACGGCGTGTTCGGCTTGGCTGGGGATGCCTTGGCCGGACTGGCTGGCAGCAGTCAATCGGTTTGGTCGAAACTGGACATCAACGATGCCAGCGTGGTCTTTCTTTATCCGGCCGACGGCGTGCAGAGGGCCCTGTGGCTGGCTCCGGCCGGACAAGCCGCTCCCGCCGGGTCGAGTCTGAGCCCTCAGGCCTGGGCCCTGGGCGAAGTTCGCAGCGGCATTGCCATGATCAGCACGGCGACGGCCGAGTCGTTCGTCCCGCAAATGCTCAACTACGAGTCGGTCGGCGGTGTGAGTTTCAAGAAGGGCTGCTACCCCGGCCAGGAAGTCGTTGCGCGCAGCCAGTTTCGCGGCACGCTCAAGCGCCGCGCGTTTCTGGCGCATTCGGATGCAGCCATGAAAGCGGGTGACGAGGTGTTTCTGCAAGGTGATGCCGAGCAACCCTGTGGCATCGTGGCGCAGGCGGCAACTGCAGCAAGCGGCGGCTTTGAAGCGATCATCTCCATGCAGATCGCCGCGGCTGAAGCTGGCGGTTTGCACCTTGGAAGCGCGGCCGGCCCCGCTGTCGCTGTAGCAGCGGCGCCCTACCCTTTGCTGGCAGACATTTGAATCTCTGCTCTAGAGCGCGTGCGCCATCTCGATGTGCACGATGCCGGCCTCTTCAAACGGCTCGCCGCGCGGCACAAAGCCCAGCCGCTCGTAAAAGCCTTCAGCCGTGCGTTGGGCGTGCAAGCGTACTTCATGATCGCCGCGCTCCCGCGCCGCCTGCATCAAGGCGCGCAGCACGTCGCGGCCCAGATTCGAGCCGCGCAGCACGCGGCTGACGGCCATGCGCCCGATGCGTCCAATACCGCTTGACTGCTGCAACAGACGACCGGTTGCCACTGGCACGCCCAGCCAGTTGCGTGCCAGCGCATGAACAGCTGTTTCGTCAGCCGCGTCCCACGCCAGTTCTGCGGGAATGCGCTGTTCATCGACGAAGACAGCCGTGCGGATCTGGCGCGCTGCCAGACCCAGGTCCTGCCAGTTGCCAATCTCAAGTCGCGCCATCGGCTGCCAAGCCTCGTAGCCCAGCATGACCTCGCGCAGGGCATTTGGCAGCGGCTTCGAAGTTTGCGTAGCAGGGTCCGCGAAGACATAGATCAGCTCACAGCTGATCAAATGCTTTTCTCCGCGAAAGATGGCGCCGGTAAAACTGAACGATGAATTGCCGATCCGACTGCATTTGATCGCGACATCGATCTGGTCGTCGAGTCCGGCCGAACCGTGGTATTCGATCGTCGCTTTCTTCACGTAGAGATCACCGCCCAATGCCAGCATCGTGCTTTCATAGGGCAAGGCAAGCGCGCGCCAATAATCGGCAATGGCGGTGTCGAAATACATCAGGTAGTGCGCGTTGAACACGATCTTTTGCAGATCGACCTCGACCCAACGCACCCGCAAGCGGTGAAAAAAGCGAAAATCCTCGCGTTTGTTGTCAATCATGTCTGTCTCACTTCGGGTTCATCGGTGTGCGTTTATCGTACCTCGGAATATTTGGTGGCACCAACATTGCTAGTATTCGCTCACGGCACTCCTTGCCCCTCTAGAAGATAAACCATGTCCATCCATGCCGCGCTGAACCACGTTACCCACTACAAATACGATCGACTGGTCAACCTCGGTCCGCAGGTGATCCGCCTGCGCCCGGCTCCGCACTGCCGCAGCAAGATCATCTCGTACTCGCTCAAGGTTGAACCGGTCGAGCATTTCATCAATTGGCAACAGGATCCATTCGCCAACTACCAAAGCCGGCTGGTCTTCGAGAAGAAGACGCGTGAGTTCAAGGTCACGGTTGACCTCGTCGTTGAGATGGCGGTGTACAACCCTTTCGATTTCTTCCTTGAGCCGTCTGCCGAGAAATATCCGTTCAGCTATGAAGCCCTGCTCAAGCAGGAACTGGCGCCCTACCTCGCAACGGAGCACCTGACCAAGCGCATCCGTGCCTACCTCGCGCGCATCGACCGGCGCAAGCGCCGCACCATCGATTTTCTCGTCGATGTCAATACGATGGTGCACAAGGACATCAGTTATCTGATCCGCATGGAACCGGGTGTGCAAACACCGGACGAGACGCTCAACCTCGGTTCCGGTTCGTGCCGGGATTCGGCCTGGCTGTTGGTGCAATTGCTGCGCCACTGCGGTTTGGCGGCGCGCTTCGTTTCCGGCTATTTGATTCAATTGAAACCTGATGTGAAATCGCTCGATGGTCCGAGCGGCACCGAGGTTGACTTCACCGACCTGCATGCCTGGTGCGAGGTCTATTTGCCGGGCGCTGGCTGGATTGGGTTGGATGCCACATCCGGACTGCTGGCTGGTGAAGGTCACATCCCTTTGGCCTGCACGCCGCAGCCTTCGGGTGCCGCACCGATTGAGGGCGCGATGGACAAGTGCGAGGTCGAGTTTGCGCACCACATGGCGGTGACGCGCATCTACGAGTCACCTCGTGTCACCAAACCCTACAGCGAGGAGCAGTGGGCAGACGTCATGTCACTGGGAGCCGCTGTCGACAAGGAACTGCTGGCCGGTGACGTGCGCATGACCATGGGCGGTGAGCCGACTTTCGTTGCAGTCGATGACCGCGACGCACCTGAATGGAATACCGAGGCGCTCGGCCCGACCAAACGGGGTTTTGCCACCGAATTGGTGCAGAAGCTGCGCGCCGAATATGGGGAAGGCGGCTTTCTGCACTTCGGTCAAGGCAAGTGGTATCCCGGTGAACAGTTGCCGCGCTGGGCCTTGAACATCTACTGGCGTGCCGACGGACAGCCCGTATGGCGTGATCCGGCCCTGTTCACCGACGAACGCGCGCCGACCCACTACACCAGAGCGGACGCACAGCGCTTCACGCAGGCGCTGGCGAGCAAACTGGGCGTCACGGACAAGTTCATGCAAAGCGCCTATGAAGACGTGTGGTACTACTTGTGGCGGGAACGTCGCCTGCCGGTCAATGTTGACCCCTTCAACTCCAGGCTCGAGGACGAGATGGAACGTGCCCGACTGCGCCGGGTCTTTGAGCAAAAGCTCGAGTCGGTCGTGGGCTATGTGCTGCCGCTCAAAGCCGTTGAAAAACCGGATGACAAGGGCACGGCCTGGACCACGGGATCCTGGTTTTTGCGCGATGAGCGGATGTACCTGATGCCGGGCGACTCGCCCATGGGCCTGCGTCTGCCGCTCGACTCCTTGCCCTGGGTCAGCGAAAGCGACTATCCCTATGCGCTGCCGCAGGATCCCTGCGCACCGCGATCAGACTTGCCAGGCCATGCCGTGATCGCCGCCCGCTATGCGACCGACAAGCATCAGGCCGGTGCAAACAGCGTGACACCGTATCTTTCCGGCAGCGGGCCCGCGCCCGAGGCGGCGCGCAAGTTTCAGGATGCGCCGGTATCGGCCAGCAACTCCGCTGCAGCCAGCGCGCAAAGCGCGCCGCAAGCCGAGCCGGCCGGGTTTGCGCGCGTCCCGCAGCAAAAGGAATCCGCCCACTGGATCACCCGCACCGCGTTGTGTGTGGAGGTGCGCGACCCGCGTCGCGCCAGCGGTCCCAGGGCCGAGGCCGTCGGCGAGAAATCCGGCGTGCTCTACATCTTCATGCCGCCGCTGGAGAGGCTGGAAGACTACCTGGACTTACTCAGCGCGATCGAGGCAACGGCGCGGGAACTGGCTGTGCAGATCGTGCTGGAAGGTTACCCGCCACCGCGAGACCCGCGCCTGAAACTGTTGCAGGTCACGCCGGACCCGGGTGTCATCGAGGTCAACATTCACCCGGTGAACAACTGGCCGGATCTGGTCAAGAACACCGAGTTCCTTTACCGTGTGACGTTCGAGTCGCGCCTGTCCGCTGAGAAGTTCATGAAGGACGGTCGCCATACCGGCACCGGCGGTGGCAACCACTTTGTGATGGGCGGCGCAACACCGGCCGACAGCCCGTTCCTGCGCAAGCCTGAACTGCTGGCCAGCCTGCTGCTGTTCTGGCACAACCACCCCAGCCTGAGCTACCTGTTCAGCGGCATGTTTGTCGGCCCGACGAGCCAGGCACCGCGCGTCGACGAGGCGCGCAATGACCAGCTCTACGAACTTGAAATTGCCATTGAGCAGATTTACAAGAACCGCAAACTGCACGGCCAGAGCATGCCGCCCTGGCTGGTGGATCGCACCCTGCGCAACATCCTGATTGATGCCACGGGCAACACGCACCGCAGCGAATTTTCGATCGACAAGATGTACTCGCCAGATTCGGCCACCGGGCGACTGGGGCTGCTGGAACTGCGCGCCTTCGAGATGCCGCCGCACCCGCGCATGAGTGTCGTGCAGCAATTGCTGCTGCGCGCCTTGGTGGCGCGCTTCTGGAAGACGCCGTACAAGGCGCCGGCGACCCGCTGGGGTACGGAATTGCACGACCGCTTCCTGTTGCCAACCTTCATCAAGATGGACTTTGATGACGTGATGGCGGAGATGCGCAGCGCGGGCTACGCGTTTGACAGCAGCTGGTTTGCGCCGCATTACGAATTCCGCTTCCCCGTTGTGGGATCGGTTCAGTCAGCGGGCATCGAACTTACCTTGCGCAATGCACTGGAGCCCTGGCATGTGATGGGCGAGGAAGGCGCGCCCGGCGGCACCGCGCGCTATGTGGACTCCTCGCTCGAGCGCATCGAAGTCCATGTGACCGGCATGAACGAAAGCCGTTATGTGGTGACCTGCAACGGCCGCGCCCTGCCCCTGCAGTCGACAGGCACCGCCGGCGAATATGCGGCCGGCGTTCGCTACAAGGCCTGGAATCCGCCCTCGGCCCTGCACCCCGGTATCGGCATTCATACGCCACTGACCTTCGACATTGTCGACACCTGGATGAAACGTTCGCTGGGCGGCTGCCTGTATTACGTCGCGCACCCTGGCGGATTGAACCCCGACACGTTTCCGGTCAATGCCTACGAAGCCGAAAGCCGGCGCATGGCGCGTTTTGCAGCCATGGGGCACACGCCAGGCACCCTGATTGTGCCGCCAGCGACCATCAACGTGGCGGCCAGCCGCGAGTTCCCGTTTACGCTGGACCTGCGTCGCGCTTAAGCGAATCAGCTTGCAGTGTTGCGCAAAGGTTTGAGCAGATCGCCCAGGCCGTTGTGGTCAATCTCGTGCATCAGGTGGAGCAGTCGACCGATCTCGCCTTTGGGAAAACCTTCGCGTGAAAACCAGCTAAGGTAGTTGCCCGGAAGGTCCGCGATGCAGCGCCCCTTGTACTTGCCAAAGGGCATGCTGCGGGTCACCAGCAGTTGCAGGTCTTGGGGACTCAAGCGTCAAACCTCGTACACGGACGACGCGGTATCGCCGCCGTGCCCGGTCCAGTTGGTGTGGAAGTAGGTGCCGCGCGGCTGGTCCGTCCGCTCATACTGATGCGCGCCGAAGAAGTCCCGTTGTGCCTGCAGCAGATTGGCGGGGAGATACTCGCTTCGGTAGCCGTCGTAATACGCCAGCGCCGAGGACAAAGCGGGCATCGGGATACCGCTTCGGATGGCCTCGGCCAGAACATTGCGCAGCGCCATCTGCGAGTCGGAAATGGCCTGCTGGAAGAACGGATCAAGCAGGAGGTTGTCAAGATGCGGTTGGCGTTGGAACGCGTCCTTGATCCTTTCGAGAAGGACCGAGCGGATGATGCAGCCACCGCGCCAGATCGACGCGATACCGCCGTAGTTCAGATTCCACGCAAACTCCTTGCCGACAGAACGCATCAGCTGATAGCCCTGCGTATAGGAAATGATCTTTGCCGCATACAAGGCCTTTCCGAGTTGATGAATGAAGCTCGCTCGGTCGCCAGTGAAGCCGGGGGTCGGGCCGGCCAGTACTTTGGAGGCAACAACCCGCTCGTCCTTCATCGCAGAAAGAACGCGGGCAAACACAGATTCGGTGATCAGGGTGAGCGGGACCGCCATATCAAGCGCCGTGTTGACAGTCCACTTGCCCGTTCCTTTCTGACCCGCCTTGTCCAGAATCCTGTCAAGCAGGGGCAGACCGTCCGCATCCTTGAGCGCGAGAATGTCTCGCGTGATTTCAATCAGATAACTCTTGAGCTCGCCCACGCTCCACGCCGCGAACACCTCGTGCATCTCCGTGGCAGTCATGCCCAGCACTTTACGCATCACATCGTAGACCTCGCAGATCAGTTGCATGTCCCCGTATTCGATGCCGTTGTGCACCATTTTCACGAAATGGCCGGAGCCCTCTTCACCGATCCAGTCACAGCAGGCAACCCCATCAACTTTCGCGGCAATGGCCTGGAAGATCGGCTTCACAGCGTTCCAGGCGGCAATGGAACCCCCCGGCATGAGCGATGGCCCGAGCAGGGCGCCCTCCTCGCCGCCCGAAACGCCGGTGCCGACATACAGAAGACCCAAACTCTCAAGCAACTTCGTTCTGCGAGTCGTATCCGGAAAGTGGGAGTTTCCGCCATCAATAACTATGTCGCCCTGTTCCAAGGAAGGCAGCAGCGCCTCGATCACATCGTCGACGACCTTACCCGCCGGAACCATCATCATGATCTTGCGGGGACGCTCCAGAGAGTCGATCAGGGTCTGGATTGAATCGCAGCCGTAGATGTTCTTCCCGTTCCCGCGGCCAGCGAGGAGTCGCTGGACCTTGGTTTGCGAGTTGTCATAGACGCAGACGGAAAACCCTTTGTCTTCCATATTGAGTGCCAGGTTTTCACCCATCACACCCATGCCGATCAGGCCGATTTGAGACTTCATACTGTGTATTGGAGGTTATCGAAATCGAACGACCATGACAAAGGGGTCAGCAAACGTTAATCTGCTGACCCCTGTATTCAATGGTGTGAAAGCGCTCGAATGATGTTCTGCAACCCGCATGGATAATGGGTTTTACTTTCGAAAAAGTCATTTTGTACCCCCATTTGTACCCCCTGTTGGCCTTTGATACCCCAAGAAACCGACTATTCAAAGCCTCTCTATTAGTAGACAAAAACAGTCAACTGGGTGCCGGTAAGCACCTGCAGTTTACCTCGCGCACGATGCTTGAAAAGTGAAAAGCGTTATCGTTGCCGTCCCCGAGACTCGGTCTGTCCGCTTCAAGCCCGGCAAGGCGCTGCGTGAGGCCGTGGACAAGCCCAGTGCTTGAGCCAAGCCGGCTAGCGGTTATGGGCTCTGGTCACCATCCAAGAGCATTTCCGCGGTCTTCTCAACCAAGCCGCCCGGACTGGTAGATAGCGCGCCGGCTAGCTTCAGAATCAGCGCCAAGTTCGGCAGGTGCTGCCCCCGCTCGATCTTGCCCATGTGGGAGCGCTCGATTTCCGCGCGGTGGCCCAGTTCCTCTTGAGAGATTCCTAGCTCGACCCGGCATTGCCGGACGACCGAACCGAAGGCGCGCGCAGCAGCTGGCTCAAAGGTTCTCGACCCCAGCGGTCTCCCGGGTTTTAGTTTTTTATCCATTGACAAGAGGTTGTCAAAGGGGAAACAATCAAACCACGTTAAATTTAACTCTTTAGGGTCATCATGTTCATCAGAACAATCCGCTGCGCAGGCCTTGCGGTCGTAACGGCTTTGCTATTGACCGCGTGCGCATCGCCCCAACAACAAGCGGCATATGCACAGCAGCAACGCTATCAAGCCGAACAAGCACGACGAGCGTTCATGGCTCGGTTAACAGCGAGATTGACCCAGGGCGGATAGCTGCCTTTTGAATTGGCAACTGTGGATAAGTGTACTCAGTAGCTGGTTTTTGACTTCTGCGTCGTTGCTGGTTTTATATTCCTTTCAGGCACGGTGGAAAGGAGCGAA
>Ga0209697_10000601_pt1 | contig 58908 bp, 56 predicted proteins | sample AliMusrvi5mmetaG_FD_184115 | JGI IMG/M metagenome (GOLD analysis project Ga0209697, IMG submission 184115) | Freshwater lake bacterial and archeal communities from Alinen Mustajarvi, Finland, to study Microbial Dark Matter (Phase II) - Alinen... | ecosystem: Environmental > Aquatic > Freshwater...
GGTATGAATCACTATATGTTGCCCATAACAACTTCAGAAAAATTAAAAAAAGGTAGTGAGGCAATTGTTGGGCAAGCAACTCGTTACGGGAACTATGCCATGGAACATTTAATTAATACCATATTGAGCAATGGAGGAAAAAGAAAGAACTTAGAGCTAAAGGTATTTGGTGGCGGCAAGATTATTCCCACATTAACTGATGTTGGCATTAAAAATATTGATTTTGTATTGGATTACATTGAGCAGGAAGGTTTAAATCTTTTATCTCATGATTTAGGTGATATTTATCCTAGAAAAATCATTTATTTTCCACAAACAGGGAAAGTGCGTATGAAAAAAATCCAGGACTTACATAACGATACGATTGCCCAAAGAGAAAAACAGTACTTGAGTGTTCTAAAAAATGCTCCTGTTGAAGGTGAAGTTGAACTTTTTTAAGACTTCTTATTACTAGGAAAAATGGTTTTTTTAGAACATCTATTTCTTTAATGTCCGCTCTTTTTTCTTGCTGTGAGTTATTGAGACTAGGTATAGCGATTAAATAAAATTCAAAGGATAGTATATGAGTAAAACACGAGTATTAATCATTGATGATTCAATTTTAATTAGAAAAATATTAACTGAAATATTAAATTCATCACCTGATATTGAGGTTGTAGGTGTAGCCGCTGACCCCCTTATTGCCAGAGAGATGATTAAACAATTGAATCCAGATGTATTAACTCTCGACATAGAAATGCCGCATATGGATGGCATTACATTCTTGAAGAATTTGATGCGATTGCGACCTACACCGGTAGTGATGATTTCAACACTCACTGAAAAAGGTGCCGAAGTTACTTTGGATGCTCTAACCTTTGGAGCTGTTGATTTTATTGCCAAGCCAAAAGTTGATGTAATTAGTACGCTTAATAGCTATGCAGATGAAGTTATTGCTAAAGTAAAAATGGCCGCACGCGCCAATCTTAGAAGCCTAGACAATAGAGCATTAAATAACAGAGATACCACTACTTCTTTAGTTATTAAACCAAAAACAGATGTCATAAGAAAAACAACAACGATTAGCCATAAAATAATTGCAATTGGCGCATCCACTGGTGGTACAGAAGCAATTAAACACGTCGTTAAAGATTTGCCCGCAGACACCCATGCCGTGCTGATTGTTCAACATTTACCAGCAGCCTTTAGTGAATCATTAGCAAGACATATTGATTTGGTTTCTCAAATGACGGCTTGTATTCCAATACACGGTCAAGTTATTGAGAATGGACATATCTACTTAGCACCAGGTGATCAACACATGACAGTGATTAAGGAAGGCTTTAGATACGTTATTCAATTAAATAATGGTGAACTTATTAATAGGCATAAACCTGCTGTTGACGCTCTGTTTCATTCGGTAGCCAAAAATGTAGGCACTAATGCTATTGGTGTCTTATTAACGGGAATGGGCGCAGATGGTGCTTTAGGTATGAAAAGCATGCATGAAGCCGGAGCAAAAACAGTCATACAAGATGAGCAATCCAGTGTAGTTTGGGGTATGCCTGGAGCAGCATTCAAATTAGGGTGTACAGATTATGTGCTACCGCTCTCAGAGATCACCGAGAAAATTTTAATATTAGCTAAATGAAACTAGAGTGATTACGTTTGGTCAATGGTCATAAAAGTGATCAATAAATAGTTTATTTTCATAGCCCTGAACAAAACAGCTGAAATTTAATAAGTGGAGAGTTTTATGCAGAACAATCAAGAATCATTAGTAGGAGGGGTCATTGGTAAAGAATACCTAGCCTTCACACTGGGTGATGAGGAATACGGTATTGATATACTTGCCGTAAGAGAAATTCGTAGCTATGAAGCTGTAACTAAGATTGCCAATTCGCCAGAATTTATTAAAGGAGTAATTAATTTGCGTGGCGAAATTGTGCCAGTGATTGATATGCGTATCAAATTTAATTTGGATAAGGTGCTCTACAATGAGTTTACCGTGGTCATTGTTTTAAATGTAGGTGGTCAGGACACAGGTATGGTCGTAGATGGGGTGTCAGATGTTATCGCACTTACACCTGAAATGATCCATGCCGCTCCAGCATTTGGTTCAACATCAGCAACTCGCTACATCACGGGACTGGGTACGGTAGATGGGCGCATGATTATTTTGGTCGATATCGAAAAGCTAATGTCGTCAAATGAAATGGAAATGATTGCTAGCGCCGTTTCCTGATATTTATATACAAAAGTTCATTAGTTTTTTACATTCTAGTAAAACAAGGGGAATACACATGGCACTTTTTGGAAATAAAGCAGTGCAGTCTCGTATAGACGAGGCCGTAAAAATTATTGATAAAATGACTGAGAGTGATTTTATCGGTCATATTGAAACATCAGGTACTGATATTGTCGTCCCTCTTATGAGGGCATTGAAAAATACTCAAACTACGTTTATTAAGAAATCAGAAGAAGCTGGTCGCGACAAGGAGTCTAATGCTGAGTTAAAGGCGTTACTGGATTTAACCACGAAATATTTGGGCCGTATTGCACAGGGCGATATTCCAGAAAAGATCGACGCTGATTATAAAAGTGAATACAGTTCCTTTAAAAACAATATGAACGCAACTATAGACTCGTTGATAGCTGCTAAGGTTAACTCCGATTTTAATCAACGTGCAAAATCAGCCCTAGATAATGTAAGTACTGGTGTGATGATTGCGGATAATGATCGCAATATTATCTATGTCAATACTTCCGTTAAAAAACTACTTAAAGAAGCAGAAGTCGATATCCGCAAGCAGCTGCCTAACTTTAACGCTGAGCGACTGATAGGTGTGAATATCGACAGTTTTCATAAAAACCCAACCCACCAAGCACAAATGCTCGCTCAGTTAAATGCTACTTATGTTGCCAAAATAAACATTGGTAACTGTATTTTACAAGTAACCGCTAACCCCGTAATCGGTAATAAGGGAGAACGTCTGGGTGCGGTGGCCGAATGGGTTGATTTGACTGAACAACTTGCAACTACTGAACATCAACAAAAGCTGGCTGCTGAAAATACACGTATTCGTAATGCGCTGGATAATGTGACCACTAACGTTATGATCGCGGATAACGATCGTAATATTATTTACATGAATAAATCGGTCACAGCGATGTTGACGAATGCGGAAGCCGATGTCCGCAAGGTACTGCCTAATTTCAGTGTCTCTACCATATTAGGCTCAAATATGGATCAATTCCATAAAAATCCTGCACATCAACGTGGTTTATTAGCAGCATTTACCAGTACTCATCGCGCAGAAATACAAGTGGGTGTACGTACTTTCACATTAGTAGCTAATCCAATTCTGACTGAGAAAAATGAACGGGTAGGCTCGGTTGTTGAATGGCGCGATCGTACCGATGAAGTTATTGCTGAGAAGGATATTAATGCAATGGTTGAGGCAGCAGTTGTGGGGGAGTTATCAACACGCATCTCGCTGACAGGTAAAGTAGGCTTTAATCATGATTTGGCATCGAACATTAATAATATGCTCGATGCTATTACTAGACCGCTGAACATTGTTGCGGGACATCTCGAACATATTGCTATTGGTGACATACCTCCTAGAATTGTTGAAGAGTTTAAAGGCGAATTTGCGGCTCTTAGAAAAAACATGAATGCGACTACGGGCACTCTGTCTGGATTTATTGACAGCGTTCATTACGTGACGGGGGAACATGAAAAAGGTGATATCGATATTTTAATCGATGAATCACGCTTTGATGGCTCCTATAAAATCATGGCTAAAGCAGTAAACGATATGGTTAATGGACATATCAATGACGAAAAGAAAGCCTTGGCTTGTATTAAGGAATTTGGTGAAGGCAACTTCAATGCCCCTCTGGAAAGATTTCCAGGCAAAAAGGTATTCATTAATGAAACTATAGAACAAGTTCGTGCTAATTTAAAAGCCGTCATGGCGGATACGTCAATGTTGTCTGGAGCAGCTTTAGAAGGACGTATACAGGTTCGCGCTGATGCTAGTAAACATTATGGCGATTTCCGTCATATTGTAGAGGGTATCAATGCAACACTAGAAACAATCGTAACGCCTATTATCATAGTTAATTCTGCTATTGATTCTATCAATACTGCTGCACGAGAAATTTCTGCTGGTAACGCAGACTTATCTCACCGTACTGAACAACAGGCAGCTAGCTTAGAAGAAACTGCAGCTAGCATGGAAGAATTAGCATCTACCGTGAAACAAAATGCCGATAATGCAAGGCAGGCAAAACAGATGGCTGTAACCGCCTCTGATGTGGCAGTTAAGGGCGGCAATATGGTGCAACAAGTCGTCGTCACCATGTCAGCTATTAATGAAAGCGCACGTAAAATTGTTGATATTATTAGTGTGATAGATGGTATTGCCTTACAGACTAATATTTTGGCACTTAATGCTGCAGTAGAAGCCGCTAGAGCAGGTGAGCAGGGTCGAGGTTTTGCCGTGGTAGCCAGCGAAGTCCGTAATTTGGCGCAACGTTCAGCGGCGGCGGCAAAAGAAATTAAAGCCCTGATCGGTGACTCCGTGGAGAAGGTCGAAGATGGCAGCAAGCTAGTAGGTGAAGCTGGAAAAACCATGGATGAGATCGTCTCCTCAGTGAAGCGCGTAACAGATATTATGACAGAGATTGCTGCCGCATCGATTGAGCAAAGCTCTGGTATCGGGCAAGTTAATCAAGCCGTGACACAAATGGATGATGTGACTCAGCAAAATGCTGCCTTGGTTGAACAGGCAGCTGCAGCCGCTGAATCTTTAGAGGAACAAGCGGCTACTTTGTCAGAGACCATGTCACAATTCCGTATAGATTCTATAGGCGGACGCTCTTCAGCATCACCTCGAAAAGCCAGCCATCAAGTCACACATAAACCAGCACCAAGATTGCCATCTAAGGTTTCAAAACAAAATAACCAAAGTGACGACGAGTGGACTGAGTTTTAAAGCACACTTAATATATTTACTCCGACTTTTCAGGCTAACATCACCAGTTAAATCGGCTTATTTATCTAAACAAGCCGATTGCAGTGTAGCGTCTTTTTAACCGAGAAATAATGTTTACATGAGCAGAGATCCAGATCAAAAAGAGTTTTTATTTACTCAAGCTGAATTTGAGCATATTCGTACCCTGTTGTATCAACATAGTGGTATTAAGCTCAATGATAGTAAAAAAGACATGGTGTATAGTCGGTTAGGGCGTCGACTGCGAGCTACCGGCATGAAATCATTTCAAGAGTATTTGGAATTGGTCGAACAAGATGAAGGAGATGAGTGGGAAGCGTTTATTAATTCTCTAACCACTAATCTCACTGCATTTTTTCGTGAACCACATCATTTTCCTTTACTCAAAGAACATGTATTAAGTTTGCGGAAAAAGCCCTTGCGTTTATGGTGTTCAGCCGCGTCTACGGGTGAGGAGCCTTATACTATGGCTATGACTATGATCGATGCTTTTGGTAGTTACAAACCACCTATCGAGATCATTGCCACTGACATTGATACTAATGTATTGACTAAGGCTAGAGCAGGAATTTATTCATTAGAACGTGTAGAAAAGCTGCCACCGGAAACCTTAAAACGTTTTTTTTTAAAGGGTACGGGTAAAAACAATGGTTTTGTTCAAGTACGTAAAGAATTACGTGACCTTATTAGTTTTCGCACCCTTAACCTACTAGATGAACAATGGCCTATCAACGGAACATTTGATGTTATTTTTTGCCGTAATGTTATGATTTACTTTGATAAGGAAACTCAGTATAAAATTTTAAAGCGTTTCGCCCCAATGTTAGAGTCCCATGGATTATTGTTCGCAGGTCATTCAGAAAGCTTACATCACGCAGCAGATTTTTTTAAGTTACGGGGTAATACCATATACGAGCTCGCACAATCCGAACGAAATTCTCGACTTTGAATGAGCATGAGCTGATTGATGCCTTCTTTGAACGATGATTTACTAGCACCAAATCTTTACTTTGATAGCCATTTTAATATTGATGCCGTAAAGATATTACCTGGCGAATATTACGCTACGGCACGTCCGATGCTGATAGTCACGGTGCTTGGATCTTGTGTAGCGGCTTGTATAAGAGATCGTGTCAGTGGTATCGGTGGCATGAATCATTTTATGTTGCCAGAGACTAGTGACCTTGATGAGTCTCTTAATAACTCAGGATGTTTTGGCGTCTATGCGATGGAAATTCTCATTAACAAGCTTCTAGAAATGGGTGCCTTACAAGAAAATCTTGAGGCTAAAATTTTCGGCGGTTCTAATCTACTTAAAAGCTTTACAGTCGATAATGTTGGCGCTCGTAACACACACTTCGTACGTAATTATCTCAAACAAAGAAAAATTCCCATTTTAGCCGAGGATTTACTAGATACATATCCACGAAAAATATATTTTTTCCCCGATCAAAATAAAGTCATGGTTAAAAAACTAATGAGGCTTCATAACACCACCATCATAAGACGTGAACAAGAGCACAATAAACGTTTGTGTAATGAGACTCACCCAGATAGCCATTTTTGATGACCATAAGTTCCAGATATTGAAAATCGACCTAACATCATTATTCTTTCTTTAACCTAGTTAGTTAATTTTTTACATGCCAGATATAACTATTAATCTCCAACAGATAATCTTACTTAGTCAGTCTATGCTAAAAAAAGCAAAGAATGAGTCTTGGAATGATGTTTTTGTTTTGGAAAAAGACCGGCGTAAGCTAATCAATATTTTTCTTTCAACCGTTGTTAAACCAGAGCATGAGCAAAAAGTCGCCGAGGGCATTGAATCAGTGATAGCAATAGATAAAGAAATTATGACATTAGGACAATTAAAAAAGCTTGATCTTACACAAATACTACAAACAATGGGGCAAGGGAAAAAAGCAGTTAAAGCCTATACATCATAAGTTATAATTTTTTACTTTAAAATTATGCTTTGAGCATAGGTAATAACTGAATTAGTAAGGCTATTTTATCCAAAACCGATAATGCACCATCAATTATCGACTGGTCGTTATTTTCTTCTAAGGCTGCTTCTACAATTAGCCTAGAACTGATACATAAACGCAAAGCACTAATTTTTACACCATTACGTTTTCCACATGCAACCGGCTGCCCTGTTTGACAGCGTAAACTTGCAATAGCCGCATGATGATCTTGTAAACTGAAGCACTCATTGTTGATAGAAACGGCGAGTTGCTTATAAATAATCAAGGTTTCTTCGGCAGTTAATGGAGTTCTATCGATATCAGCATGATAAAGCAAGAATGGAAAAATAGTCTGAAGTTGATCCCAACTATGCTCCACCATCATTGGACTACGATCTATTTTTGGTACAGGTAATGGCTCAAAAGAAGCATCTTGTTGTAATCGTTGACGTATAGCTGAAGTAAAGTCTTGAATAAAAGTAATAATGTATTTTTGAGGTATAGAACGAAACAATTTAAGTTCTTGTAAAGCGACTTCCCAGCGTAATAATAAACCAAAGTTAGCTGTTTGAGATGAGTTATTGTTTAAAGTTTTGTTGGCAACTTCTAACTCCCTGCTCAATGCTGATTTAAAGAGTATAGCTCCAGAAAAAGAGGGGCCTGTTAAAAACTTTGATCCCGTTAACGCAATCATAAAACCACAATCAAGATAAGCACGTAATGTTAGCGGCGCTACACGAAATTGACAAGCATCAATGAGCACATCAATTTTATCTTTATATCGCTGGTGCAAATCTAAAACGCAACTAAGACTCGGTGTAATCAATCCAGTCTTTGATTGATCTGTTACTATGAGCAATACCCGTCGATTTGTAACAATGGCTTCAGTGACCAAAGTTTCAACGTCTTCATCAATAGTTGTTATTGATCTAAGCTCACCATCCTCTAAACGAACCTTCACAGACATTACATCGTTTAGCTCACAATGGTTACCATTACTCAATGCCGCACTGACGCCTTTTCCAGTTTCGTTGGCTTCGATCATGATTATTCGTGGTGCTAAATTGTTTTCACGCCCTGCATAATGGGAAACTAGGCTATGAATATCAGTGCCTGAAGCTGAAAATATCACGCCAGTTGTTTCTGGAAGATCACATAGCTGTATGAGCTCTTCACTAATACGCTTTATTTCATAGCTATAGATTATTGATGCAGATTCTGTTTTAAGAGCTGTTACTAATCGTTGTCGTAACTGGTCTGCATAGTGATAACCTTGAGTAGAAATAATAGAGGCTGTAGATGACCCATAAGCTAACATATCAGGATCAGGAAAAGGTCTACAACCATATTGATTAATGCCACTGATAGCCTCTAAAGCAATACGCGCGTCTCCTCCTGTTGTTAAACATTGAGCAGTATCAGATAGCATTTCTTCTGGAATATAAGTCATGCCTTCAGGATGAGAGTAGTTGGTTTTCATAATTAATGAGTTATAGCGTTAAGCAGCATATGTCGAAAAGATTTAAATACTTTAAGCATTTGTGTTTGCTTATAAGGAAATAGTTCGACAGAATCAAGGGCATGTACAATCATACAACTATCTACTTCAAAAATAAGTAACTGACCATCAGATGTTTCGCCGCAATCTATACCTAAATAATCCAACCCAATACGTTTATTAATATCCGAAAAAGCATGCGCATGTCGAAGTGCAAAATTATTGTCGAAAGCCGCCATAACGGCAGCCTCCTCCGCACGCTTTTCGGCACTTTCGGCCATACCTGCATTAAGGTAATGAATCATCCAATGTTCAGAGATAGCTAAATGACAAAGAAATGGCTGCCCGTCTATTAATACAATACGATATTTTCTAAATAGGCCGTCTTGCCCTCGATAATCAATAAACCGTGAAATATAGAACTCACCATTTGTATGCTCTTGTAAATAATATTGCAGGGCGATAGCATCGTCTATTTTATCAAGACCATGTCCAGCATGAGAATCAACGGGACGCACAATAATAGGATAATTATCGTCAACAAGAACATGCTCAAGTGCTAACTCTTGATTAGCTATTTTTTCTAAGTGTTGCCTATCTAAACGCACAGTGCTGGGCATACTGACACCAGGAATATCTTGTAGACATTCGCAGGCTTGATTACGCGATAATAGAGCGATGCGGTCTGGCATATTGAGTATTGGCTTAGGCCAATTGATAATGGCGGCAGTAATAGCTTTCAATAATGACATATTCTGCTCAGACTGAGCAATTGCCACAAATAACACATCATGTTCAGGAAGTTCCCCGGGCGCTGGCAAGGCCCTATCTTCTGTTACATAAACTAGATGCAATAAAACATCTGAATCTTCTAAGAGAAATTCTAATGGCGTATTTGCCATGAAATCGCCTGCGCTTAGAATGGCACACACGCGAAGAGAGATTGATGTACTGACTGTAGGTTGAGTATAAACTTGTTGGCAGGCTATTGCTTCGGATTGGGTATGAAGAGCTAGATCACGGTTACCTCGTAATAGCAAAACCATAGCCAAATCCATTAAGGAATTAGCGCTAGCATCAGTTTCTACATTCTCTATTAATTGTGCGCCTAAGGGCGCTAGATCTAATCCAGAAAAAGCCATGCGCATAAGTTTAGCAAGACCAATTAACGGCGCTTTTTTTGCTTTGACAGAGGCTATCTCACTCATTTTTTTCCTGTGACAATGATGACTTTAAAGTGTTTTCTATGACTTCTCCGAAGGCTAATGTCGCTTCAATTAAAGCATCAATATCACTGATCGTAATCCGATGATTAACAATAGCTGCACGAATAGCCAGTTGACCATGCAGAGTGGTTGTCGAGGGCGCAACAATACCGGATTCTTGCAAAGCAATGACAATTTCTGCATTAATAAAATTAGGACTTAAACATCGATAACGAAAGCAAACTATATTGAGCTCAACAGGCGCTAAAAGTTCTAATTGTGGATTAAGTTCTATGCGTTGTTTTAAGTATTGGGCTAGAGCACAGGTATTTGAGATAACCTGCCCCAACTTTTCAGGGCCATAGACTTTTATAGTAAACCACGTTTTAAGCGCCCTAAAGCCTCGTGATAGCTCAGGCCCTAAATCGCATGGCCACGGAGAACCTGCAGATAGCCCTCGCGTTTCTCGGCTTAAATACGCAGCTGGCGTAGAAAACGTATCTAGCTGTTGCTCGCCGTTTCTGACTAGAATAAATCCTGCATCATAAGGAACCTGCCCCCATTTATGAAAATCGAAAGCGATAGAATCGGCACGTTCTATGCCTTGCAAACGCGGTGCAAGATCGGGTGCTAATATGGCCAAGGCACCGTAAGCACCATCAACGTGAAACCAGAGATTCTCAAGTTGAGCAAGGTCTGCAATTGCGGGTAAAGGGTCAATAGCGCCCACATCAACCGTGCCTACAGTTGCCGCAATAAAGAAAGGTGTAAGTCCAGATTTTTTATCAGCACCAATAGATTTAGCTAAAGCAGCGACATCCATTTGGTAGTTTTCATTAATTGGAATCATACGCAAAGCATTACTGCCAATACCCGCTATATCCATAGCCTGGGCAATACTGATATGAGCACTTTCCGAGGTATAAGCAACCAATTGTAGACCTGAATTAACTAAGCCTTCTTTTCGAATAGATTTTTCTAAGCAAGCAGTACGAGCAATCAGCACGCTAATTAGATTAGCCATAGAGGTGCCGGTCACAAATAGACCATTGGCTGTTTCTGGAAAAGAAAATAGCGATTTAATCCATTGCAGCAATTGTTTTTCAAGCTCAATAGGTGCTTGATCACGACCACCTACATTTGCATTCAAACCAGCAGCTAACATGTCTGCCAGCATTCCAACTGGTGTTCCACCGCCATGAACCCAGCCCATAAAACCTGGATGGGTATTCCCTACCGCATAAGGCAATATGGTTTTCATGAAAGTAGCATGTACCTCACCAAGATTACTAGGATCATTGGACAAGGGCTGTTGAAAAATCTCTCGCTGTTCGGATGATAAGCCTTGCCAAACGGGTTGCTCTCGTAATTGCTCAAGGTAATTAAACATATCATCTAGCATGTCGTGGCCTTGCTTACGAAAACTAGGCCAGTCGTCTGGATCTAATGTATTTTCAGATGTTTTAAGCATAGATTAACAGCATGTTTTTATCCAATTGAAGCTAAAATTTTAGTCCAAGCACATTATCATCTAAATAGCGTCTACCTCATCCTTTAATTGTGGTTCTCATCAATTTATGTAATTAAATAAGGATAATTTATTTACTTGAGAATAGGCTTGTTGTGACGCTTGTAAGGCTACTGATTGAAGATTTAAGCTACTAATAGCTGCAGCTTCATCAACATTTTGTACTGATGATAAGGCTGTTTGCATATTGATTACAGCACCTGAGTTAATAGTGCTTTGCATCGTCAATGTATTTAATCGTCCACCAACGACCGCATTGATGGACAATATTTGGTTAGCTCCCTTAGTAATATCGCCTAAAGAAGCTTGTAGCAGGCTGGTGCTCGTTGTTGTAGCGACTGTTAAACCGGTGTTTGTTGTATCACCAGCTATAGCAATAGCCGCTCCAGTCTTATTAGATAGCGTTATAGCCCCTGTAATAGGGTCTGAAATCGCAGTTACGCCAGTGCTGCCAGTTAATAAGTTAATGGCGGTAGCGACACTAGTGCCTTGAGTGACAGCATTAGCAATAGGCGGTATTGAAGCTAATTGTGAAGCAGGAGCTGCCATTGCAGGGATGGTAACCCCATTAATAGTAAAAGCATTGGTAGCCCCCAATACAGTTTGCGCGCTACCCTTAACAGGATTAGTGGTTAGAGTCGTAACAAATTGATTAATCGCTTCAAAAATATTATTAACCGATCCGGCTGTAGGCACTGTCGCAGGCGCAGGCCCAGTCGGTGCCCCGAAAACGCTATTACCAGGATCGCCATCAGCAACTGAGGTATTGGTACCCACCTGAATGGTGCGCTGAGCTGAATTACCCGAGTAATCATAAGCACCTGGATTACTTGGATCTTGGCTAAACGGCGGCGTGGTGCTTTTTGTTCCAGAAAATAAATATTCACCATTGACGTTTTGGGTATTGGCTACGCTGACCAATTGTTGATTCAATGATTGTATTTGAGCAGCAATAGAGGCTTTATCATCTGCATTATTAGTGCCATTCATACCTTGAACACATAAGGCATTAATTTGATTTAATAAACCGCTGGCACTTTGCAAACTCGAATTTTCCATAGACAGGCGTTGCGTAGCAGCATCATTATTCGTTTGATATTGTTGCGTCTGGCTAATGCTCTGCGTTAAATTATTAATATTAACGGTAGCAGCGGGTCCATTAGAAGGCTGTAAGGTTTTTATACCTGTAGAGACTTCGGTCTGAGTTTGTTGTAACTTTGACTCCTGACTAATAATGGAACTAATCGCGGTTTGTTGACCCCATGACGATGAAATTCTCATAATACCCCTACTGGAGGGCTCCTATCAAAGTAGTAAATAAGGATTGAGCAACAGAAATTGCTTTAGAAGAAGCCTGATAAGCTTGTTGGTATTTAATTAAGTTAGCCGCTTCTTCATCTAAGTTAACGCCAGATAAATTTTGTTGGGTAGCGGTGGCTTGAGCTAATGCCGCTTGTTGAGCGGTACTATTAAGGCTTGCTGATTGAGTTACGTTACCCACATTAGTGATTAATTGGGTATAGGCACCATTAAATGATACGGTACCGCCTAGTAAGGCTGGATTATTGCCCAACTTAGCCATGGCTAATGCATTACTGTTATCACCTAAGTTGACGGTTAATGCTGGAGAAATACCTAATACAAAGCCTCCTACTGCTGAAAATAAAGTACCCGCTAATGGAGTAGTACCTGTCGATAAACCGGTATCGCTTATATCACCAGTGATAGTGATAGGGTTTATAGATGAACTGGTGTTGGTTATCGTTACAGAACCTCCAATTCCGGAAGCAATGATAGTAGCCGGACTTGTAATTCCTGCAGACGTAAGATTATAGGCCGTTATAGCAGTATTAATAGCGGCGGCTACAGCCGTAGCTTGTGTTGCTGAGCTTGTTCCGCCGGTAACAGCACCGATATTAACACCGTTAATCTGGAATACATTGGCGGCTTTACTATAGCCATTCGTTGCCGCAGCAGCAACCAGCGTAGGATCAGTCATCACCGTACTCATATTTTGAGCGGCATTAAAAGTAGGTCTAATAAGATAGCTATCACCACCACCTATAGCACTCACATTAATATCGAAGCCTGGACCTGTTATGACACCAGCATTAGCCGTTGGGTGAGTGACTACCCCATTGCTTAATTGAGTTAAGGTGTAAGTACCAGCGTTGTTACTTAACTGATAATCGCTGGATTGTAATTGCCCTACATTAGTAGGATCATAATTCGTAGTAATACTGCCGGTATTAGTGGTATCAGCAATGACGGTAGGTGAACCTAAATTAAACATGGCCGTTCCCGCATTGCCATTTAGATCATAGCCAGCCGCTTGTTGAGTATTCATTTGCTGAGCAAAGCCGACAGCAACCAGTCCTAATTGTTGTTGAGAGGTATTAAGTACTTGGGTCTGAAAATTAAGTGTACCGGCTAATGTGCCACCCGTAATTTGTTGACTGATATCCTGTCCATTTAGCAGCACTGTGCTATTAGACGGGTTGGTGCTAGCAGCGCCTACCGATAACTGAGCAACATTGCTACCCGACACCAAGGTTTGTCCACTACCTATCATTACATTGATAGAGCCATTGGCCTGTGTGATAGTAGAAACATTAGCTTGCTGTGCAATTTTCGCCACCAACGCATCGCGTTGATCCAATAAGGTATTAGGAGCTTGTCCATTCGTTGAACTATTAGTTGCTGCAACTATTTGGGTATTTAGGGCAGCAATACTGGTGGCGTAAGCGTTTATATTACTGACACTGGCTAGTACTTGACCATTAGTTTGGGTATTTAAGGTAGTAAGTTGACTCGATAGCGAGTTAATTTGTTGAGTTACAGATCCCGCAGCTGACAGTAGTGCCTGTCTTGCAGATAATGATGTAGGGTCATTAGCAACACCTGTCGTTGCTGAAGAAAAATTACTAAGTACACCTGACAAACCAGTCGTATTGTCAGACAACGTCTGATCTACTCCGAACGCTAGTGTAGATAAAGTATTAGCTTGCGCATAAGCAGAAGTCGTAGACGTTACTTGTTGGGTTGCGAACTGATTATAACTACGAGTAACCGTGGCAGTGTTTACCCCTTGACCTACGTAGCCGCCATTACTGGCTATGGCCGGAGCTGTGCTCAGGTTAACGCTTTCAGTGTTATAACCTACGGTATTGGCATTGGCAATATTATTACTAGTGGCATTTAAGGCACTTTGAGCCGCCATCAGGCCAGATAATGAGGTTCCTATTAAACTACTCATGGCAAGTCCTATATTCAGTTATGAATGCAATAAAGCAAGTCATTTTAAGGTCACGCATTAGTGTAGTGCCACTATGCTGTTTGGATCAAAGCCTGCCAAATTATTACGATAAATAGCCATAATTTTATTGGCATAATTAGGATCAGTTGCATAACCTGCTTGTTGTAATTCTTGTAAGTAGCGCTCACCATTATTTACCTGTTTTAAGGCATCGCCATAACGTGGATTGGTTTTTATAAAATCGACATAATCAGCAAAACTTTCTTTAAATGAGCTGTACGCTCTAAATCCTGAGTTTACTTTTTTGGCGATACCTTGATCAAATTCCAAAGCAGATACTTGCGCCTGTTTGCCAGTCCATGATTTATCAGCTTTAATGTTAAATAAATTAAAACTAGTGCTTCCGTTACTATTTTTTATTAATGAACGTCCCCAACCAGTCTCTAAAGCGGCTTGAGCTAAGATAACTTTAGGATCAATACCCAATTCTTTGGCCGCTTGTGTAGCATGAGGCAGTAACTGGCGGATAAAATCATCTGTTGATGAGGATTTAGTATTATTATTCTTAAAGGGAATTTCCGTCATATCAGACAACGGCTCACTATCATTAATATAGCTATTAATAATAGTTTGACTGCCTTCAGTATCGGTATTAATCCAACTATCTATTTTATTGCTCTGTAGTTTAGCCGTATTACCGGCAATACCAGAGGAGCTTGCTATAGCTGATGCAGAGCCTCCTAGGGCCTGATTATTGGCAGGTCTATTAAAAGACCCTTCGGCATTTTGCGCTGCGCTCTTAGGACTTAGTTGTTTAACAATTAAATCGGCAAGACCTACGCCAGGATCTCCTGATAAATGTACCGCTAATTGCTGATCATACATTTCGTTATAAGAGTCACTCTCTTGACTGTCTAAGAGACCCTCTGATAATTTACCCGCACGCATACTCTTTAGAATATTATTTAAAAAAAGTGCTTCAAACTGTTTGGCGACGGCTTTTAATGCTTCAGGAGAATCTTTCTTAGCTTCTGCTTTTAAGCCAGCTAAAGCATTAAAGTCGGTGTAAACATCGGCGGCCTGTACGTTTGACATGACTTAGATCACCATTAATTCGGCACGTAACGCGCCTGCTGATTTTAGTGCTTCAAGAATCGCCACTAAATCACTAGGCGATGCTCCTACATTATTAACCGCTTGAACAATTTCATCCAAAGAAACTCCAGGGTTAAAAACAAACATACGATTTTTTTCTTCGCTAACTTGTACATTAGATTTATTGGTAACCGCTGTTGAACCATTAGATAAAGCACCAGGCTGACTGACTTGTTTATTTTCACTAATAGCCACGGTTAGGCTGCCATGAGATACCGCTGCAGGTTGAACTCTCACTTTGCCATTAATGACGACGGTACCGGTGCGTGAGTTAACAATAATCCGTGCTGGCGCATCATCGGGAGCAACCACAATATTTTCGACGATGGAAACAAACGATACTTTTTGTCCAGCATCAATCGGCGATCTAACGCTCACCGAAGTTGCGTCAATAGGCTTTGCTGTATCAGCACCTAGAAAATTATTAATCGCCTCGGCCATACGATTAGCGGTAGTGAAATCGGAGGTATTTAAATTTAACGTTAAAGAACTACCTTTAGAAAAAGGCGTGCTCACATTACGTTCTACGGTGGCACCATTAGGAATCCGACCTACACTAGGGTTATTCACAGTAATATTAGAACCATCTTTACCTGAGGCACTCAAACCATTCACAATTAAGCTACCTTGAGCTACGGCATACACCTGTCCATCAGCACCTTTTAAAGGACTCATTAGCAAGGTTCCACCTCTTAAGCTTTTAGCATCACCGATAGAAGAAACTGTGACATCAATCGCTTGACCAGGCTTTGCAAAAGCAGGTAGATCGGCTTGAATAGCAACAGCCGCGATATTTTTAGCATTAGGATTTTGTCCGGGCGGTAAAGTCAAACCAAAACGACCGATCATACTGCGTAAGGTTTGTCCGGTAAATGCGGTTTTATCACCGGTCATGACCAGTCCTACGACTAAACCATAACCGACTAATTGGTTAGGCCGAACCCCTTCAATAGAAGCAATATCTTTAATGCGCTCAGCATAAGCAGCAGTATTAAAAAACAGGGTACTCATAAAGAGTAGTGCTAAATAGTTACGATTTGAGTTCACGATAAATTCCTAGAGTTAAAAGGGGATCCAAGCACTATTCAAAATTCTTGATAACCAACCCATTTTACTGGCATCGGCCATAGAGCCATTACCCGTATACATAATAGTAGCGTCCGCCACTTTATCTGAAGACACGGTATTAGAAGGATCTATATCGATAGGTCTAACTATGCCAGATAAGCGCACATATTCATCACCTTGGTTTAAAGTGACGCGTTTTTCACCACGCACTTTTAAATCACCATTAGGGAGTAATTCAATGACGGTAACAGAAATATTACCTGTCAAACTATTACTTTGATCAGCTTTACCAGTCCCCGTAAATTTATTATCTGAAGCCACGGTGGTTTTAAGATCACTGCCTGTCATCGTTGATACAGCCATACCGTATAATGAAGGGGCAGTAAATGACATGGAGTTTTGCTTTTCTTGACTAAGGTCTGCTGCTTTATTAGCTTGGGTGGCTTCATTAAAAATAATGCTCAGTACGTCACCGACCCGCCTAGCTTTATTATCTTCAAATAAACGCATATCGTAACCCGCTTGATAGATAGAGCCGCTATTTTGTACCGGCGGGATTAAGCTCGCAGGCTGTACCGGCGCAAAGTCTGGGTCTTTAGTGGGTATTGGCGTGCAAGCAACCATCATTAAAACTATTATGCCAACAAAGCTGAATTTAGGCGTCATCATTACGTCATCCTCAGAGGTTTTGAGTGACGAATGACAGCATTTGATCGGCAGTCGAAATAGCTTTTGAATTCATTTCATAAGCACGTTGTGCTTCAATCATATTCACTAACTCTTCCACCACATTGACGTTAGAAGTTTCTAATGAGCCTTGGGTTAAGGTACCAAATTCAGCCTGACCTGCAACCCCTATTATGGGTGCGCCACTAGAGCCTGTAGCCTTGAACAGATTGTCGCCTACAGCCTGTAAGCCAGTAGGATTAATAAAGTCAGCTAGTTCAATTTGTCCTAAGGTGGTGGGGGTCGGCGTACCTGGCATTTGCGCCGATACCGTACCATCGGTACCGATAGTCACGCTCAAAGCTCCTGGCGGTATGGTAATAGCTGGCGATACCGTTAAGCCACTAGAAGTAACTAATTGCCCAGTTGAATCTAAGGTTAATGAACCATCTCGGGTATAACTGATATCTCCATTAGGCATATTGATTTGTAAAAAGCCACGACCATTAATAGCGACATCCATGGTGTTACCCGTTTGCTGAACATTACCTTGAGAAAAGACTTTCTCAGTAGAAACTGTTCTAACCCCGGTTCCAACGGCCGTTCCGGTCGGCGACTGGGTGTTTTGGGTGTTCTGTCCGCCCACTTGGCGAATATTTTGATACATTAAATCATCAAACATAGCTCGGTCTTTTTTAAAGCCCGTGGTATTAACGTTGGCCAAGTTATTAGCAATAACGGCCATACGTGTTTGTTGAGCGTCTAGTCCGGTTTTGGCAACCCATAATGCGCGTTCTGTCATGATAAACTCCTCAGTGTCAACTTTTTGCCTTTCCAGGACTCATTGATATTAAAAGCAAAACTTATGCCAGTTGCATCAATTTTGAGCTAGCTGCTGAATTATCGCTGACAGTCTTCATCACTTTAGATTGCAATTCAAAATTTCTGGCTAGATCAATCATTTCTGTCATTGCTGAAAAACCCTTAACGTTACTACCCTCTAAAACACCATGAGCCAAATTAACGTCAGCACTGGCAGTTAGTGGCTGATCATTTTTAGGGTGTAACAAACCGTCACCCAATTTTTGCATATCGGCCATATCTGGATTAACCAATTTAATTCTATCTAAAACTTGTAAAGTGGTTGAGTTACCAGAGCCTAAAGGAATAATAGTAATAGTGCCATCACTACCAATCGTTAAACTTTCTGAAGGTGGGACAGTAATAGGTCCAGCTTGCCCTATGACTTGCAAGCCCGTTCCAGTTTGCAACAAGCCTTCTGGGGTAATACGCAAATCGCCGGCTCGCGTATAGGCTTCTTTACCATCTTCTCCCTGTACAGCAATTAAACCTTTGCCATCAATGGCGACATCTAAATTACGCCCTGTAGTTTGAGTAGTGCCCGTTGAAAAATCCGTACCTGGCTTTTCAGTCATGGCATAAACACGAGTAGGAAGCCCTGCCCCCGTTACAGGCCTATTACGAAACCACTCCAAATCAGATTTGAAACCAGTGGTTTGCATATTCGCCAAATTATTGGCATTTGAGTTTTGTGCCAACAACGATTGTTTGGCACCACTCATAGCAATATATAGGGCTCTATCCATAACGGCTCTCCTACTCTAGTAGTAACTAATTAACGGAACGCGTTCATAATCGTTTCAACCATTTTGTTTTGCGCTGAAATTGATTGTGAATTGGCCTGATAAGCTTGCTGAGCAGTAATTAGATCAACCAATTGTTCAGATAAATTAACATTAGATTGCTCTACAGCTCCCGACTGAATAGTGCCAAACTGACCGCTGCCAGCTGCACCTGGTATTGGCGCACCTGAAGCCGAGCTTTGCCCCCAATTACTGCCGCCTAATTGAGATAAACCTTGTGGATTATTAAAAGTCGCTAAAGCTACTTGCCCTAATGCCGTTGAACTACCGTTACTATAATTAGCAGAGATAACACCCTTACTATCCACAGAAACACCCGTTAAAGTACCCGCCACCGTGCCATTTTGTGATGATGAACTTACATTAAAAGCAGAGGCTATTTGCGTAGTGCCGGCAAAATTCATAGTCGCAGAAATAGGTGTCGCTGAACCCGTAGGTGTCCACGATACTGTTGCCGTCGGCGGAGAGGTGAGCTGGCCAGTTGAATTAAATGTTTGCATAACGCCTGCGGTATATGCAAAAGTTGGAGCCGCAGCGGTTAGCGCCGTGTTATAGGCAGTTGCTGCGGCACTTGCAGTCGCAGCGGCAGTTGCAGCTGCGGTCGCAGCAGTCGAAGCGGTAGTTGCGGTCACTGCATTAGTAACCAACGCCGCAGCAGCTGCATAAGCGGCTGCTGAACTCGCCGCTGTTGCTGCGGTAGTTTGGGCCAAAGCCGCAGCAGTTACCAGAGCCGCTGGAGTTGTGGTCGATGCGACAACCTTAGCTGCCGAGGCAGCGGCAGCAGCAGTCGATGCTTGCGCAGTTAAGGACTGATTAAGAGCTGTGGTAGCAAGGGCTGGTGTATATGCTATAGCTGCAGTTGCCGCAGCAGATGAATTTGTAGTATCAGTAGCCGCTGTAGCTGTATTCGTGACTAGTGGAGTTGAAAAAAGTGTAGGATTATTTTGTGGTATACCACCAGCAGTTATTCCTGAATTGGCTGAAGCACTTGTTAATGCCTGAGGCGCTGCGGGATTATCGGTCATGAAATTATAAGTCGCCCAATCAGTTTGATTTGCAGTGGTGGGATCCGCTCCTTGAGCTACATAATAGGTCGTCATATTATGTGCTTGACCTAATGAATCATAAATAGTGGTTGATGTTTCTGAGGTATAACTAGATGGATCTAATGGATTAAAGGGAACAGTCGTAGGTGGCGGACTACTGGCATTTAAATTCACACTAAGACCCACAGTGGTAGTCGCTTTAGGCAAGCCAGTTCCGCTAGGTACTGATAAAGTTGACATGGCTCCAGTACTAAACCCTGCCGCAGCTGAGGTAGGATCATTAGGCTTATAAGCCATTAGGGCCTGACCTTGTGTATTAGTAATCATGCCTGTGCTATTGACTTGAAAAGAACCTGCACGACTATAAACAACGCTACTGGGTTGTGCTGGATTCGGCGCTAAGGTAAAAAAACTATTACCATTAATAGCCATATCCAAATTATTACCCGTTGTTTGTGCCGAACCTTGAGTAAACTGCTGGGTATCTTGTACTACTGACACACCATTGCCTGGTTGAATCGTACCACCGGTATTGGCATTAGCACCTTGAAAATTATTCGAATAAACATCAGCAAACTGAGCTACGGATTCTTTAAAGCCAGTAGTATTGGCATTGGCAATATTATTACTAATGACTGAAATATCATTGGCGGCGGCATTTAAGCCACTGATAGCAGATGAAAAACTCATGTTAATACTCCTAAAAAATTATAAAATTTGGGTAACTTGACTTAAATTAACGGAGCCTAAGCCACCGGCCAAATTAACTTGTACGCCTTGTGCGCCCATAGAGACACTACTGACTTGCGATTGAATATTGGTGGTTAATGCCGTGGGGGTTCCGTTAACCATGGACTGTACTTGGACTTGATAAATACCAGGGGTAGCCGGCGTACCATCACTATTAGTTCCGTTCCAAGAAAAAGGCACCGCGCCAGCCGCTTGACTACCTAAATCCATTTTGCTGATCACAGTGCCATTGCTGGGGTTAATAATCTGTACGGACACATCGGATGAAGCAGTAGTCAGGGCTGCACTGCCATTAATACTACCGCCGGCTGCCAGCGCACCTTGATTAGAAGCTGTAGAAACGGATTTCCCTATTAGACTAGTCGCCTGTAAAGTCTGGTTAGACCCCATAGACGTTGAGAAATTATTAAACGACGTTTGTAAGCCTTGAATACCATTCACGGTGCCAAATTGAGCCATTTGTCCGAGAAAGTCACCATTGGTCATCGGTGCAGTAGGATCTTGATGAGTCATTTGTGCCGTCATTAGCTTTAAAAAATCGGCCTGTCCTAATGAGGGCATGGCTGCAGGAGCTGGTGTAGCACCAGCACCTGCAGTGCTAGGGGTATTGCTGGTATTAAGATAACTGTACGGATTGACTGTTGACATAATTATTGTCCCATTTTTAAAGTTTGTAACATCAGTTGTTTGGCCGTATTGAGTACTTCGACATTATTTTGATATGAGCGTGAGGCTGACATCATATTGGCCATTTCTTCTACAGTATTAACATTCGATTTATAGATATACCCAGTGGCATCGGCCATAGGATGGTTAGGGTTGTACTCCATAACAGGTGGCGCTTGATTTTCAACGATACCCAGCACATTAACTTTACTGGCCGCATTCTGCTGATTTAAAGCACCTTGTAATTCAGCAGCAAACACCGGCTGCCTAGATTTATAAACCGTATCGGCACTACTAGCGACGCTGTTGGCATTAGAAATATTACTGGCCACCAAATTAAGCCGTAAAGATTGTGCGTTCATGCCGCTACCGGCAATATCAAATACACTAAATGCAGACATTTTATTGACCTCTCAGGGCTGTCATTAAATCGGAGAAACTACCATTGATGAACCTCAAGCTCGCTTGATATTGCACGGCATTTTCAGCATATCTTGCTTGTTCTGAATGTTCTTCAACCGTATTGCCATCCAATGAAACTTGGGTTGGATTGCGAAACATCACGCGGGCATCTAATTCTGGTTGAGGCGCAAAATGGCCCGCTTGAGTGCGCTCTATACCTGGAGCACCAGGCATGCTTTGTTTTAATAGCGATTTAAAATCCATATCCCTAGCTTTATAGTTAGGTGTATCCGCATTAGCTAGGTTCGCAGCAATCAAGGTGCTGCGTTTTTCGCGCAGAGCCAGAGCTTGTGGATGTATGCCTAGTGCTTTATCAAAATTAATGGCCATGATGCTACCTCGTGTGTTTTTTAAAAACATAAAGCACGATCAATGCCATAAATTATTTTTGCTTGTATTTACTGAGGCTCAACTAAAAAAAACAGACATGGCATATTGAAAAAATAGATTACGCGTCAATAAAATGGCTGTTTATTGACGTCAATATCAGTCTTAATTAGTGATAATGTTTTTGATTGTTCTTGAAAACAAAGGTGTCTTAATAGCTTTTTTGGCCAATAAACTATTAACCAAAAACTGGCATCAATCCTGCTTAAGTTTATTAAGTCAATAATAGGAACTTACTATGATTAAAAATACACTACCGCTGATAGCACTGTCGTTAACCTTGGTTACGCCCTGCTATGCAGAACAAAACAGCCAGTCACACGACTCTATTTACGAACTGGTTAAACAAACACTTATTAAAAACATAAAAGCCGATGATTACGAGATTAATGTCTTACCCTTAGATAACTTACTAAGATTACCTGAATGCGCTCAACCACTAACAGCGGCCATGACTAGCGATGTAATTAACCCCGGCAGAACCACTGTCGGGGTACGCTGCGACAAAGGTGCAAAATGGTCTATCTTTACTTCCGCAATAGTTAAGATTTTTGATCAGGTCTTTATTTTGACTCAGCCTATACAGCTGGGTGAAATGCTTAGCCCCCAACATTTAACTTTAGAAAAAAGAGACGTCTCTAATCTCAGAGGCGATTTTGTGACCCGTATTGAACAACTAGAAAATAAAAAATCTACGCGCTATTTACCAAAAGGCTCGATTATTAGCTTGAAGTATTTTGTAGAACCCTTTCTAGTTAAACGAGGAGAGCGAGTGACTATTAGTGCTATAAAATCAACGTTTAATATCGATATGAAAGGTATTGCCATGACCGATGGCATCAAGGATCAACGCATTAGCGTTAAAAATGAATCATCAGGACGTATGATTAACGCCACGGTGATTGAAGCGGGACGAGTATCGGTTCAGTAAGAACTGCCCTGCCCTTGGCTTAAGACTGATCACCCATCATCAGTAGGCGCTAGAGTTGCAGTTTTAAGCTTATTGATTGCTAAGATAGCATCTGAAAATCGTTAATCAATTCAGCAAAGATTTAATAATTGGGACCAAAGAAAACCTGGAATTATTTAGGTATCCAAAACTAACTCATCATATTTATCGGCTAGACTCTCTATACCTACAAATGATGTCATTAAAACAATTACTGGCCGGTAAGTTTGGAATACTACAAAAGACGCGATACTAAGCGAGACGAGTGTTCATCTTGAGCTAATTGCTCTTGCTTATACTCTGACTTTAACTCTTCAGATAATGCAGAATCACAGACTTTTTGTAGGCTTTGTGTACGATGATGCAGGTCTTGCCAGAGCGCTCTTTTCATTAATACCTCAGCTTGATATTCAACCAATGTCATTTCTTGTTCGACTATGGCTTTATCTAGCTTATCCATAAAGGCTCTAAATTCCAGTAAATTACTAATACTGCTACCACCAGCGCCTAGCTGATTAAATCTATTTCGGTATTCTTGACGATAAGTTATTAAACCATCGACTTGAGCTTGCATCGTCATTAACTTACGTTGCGCAGCTCCCAGCACCTCCAAAGCCTTTTTTTCTTGCATCTCTTTAATATCAACTATAGCTTTGATGCGCTGTGATTTTTTTTTCATATATTTAACCTAGCAACAATTCTAACTCTTGCAAGCTACGAGCCATATCGACTTGCTCATTCATATCTTGCTGTAAAAAATTAACAATATCAGCATTTTTTTTAATGGCCTCATCAATTCTAGGATCTGATCCAGGTTGATAAGCCCCGACACTGATTAAATCTTTATTTTGTTGATACAGTGAATACAAACGTCTGACCTCTCTGGCCATTTGCAAATGTTTAGCATCAGCGATATCGGGCATTACCCGACTCACGGAGGCTTCAATATCGATGGCGGGGAAATGGCCAGCTTCTGCAAGACTCCTAGATAAGACGATATGTCCATCTAAAACACCTCTAGCCGCATCGGCTATAGGATCATTATTATCATCACCTTCGGCTAATACGGTATAGAACGCGGTGATTGAGCCTCCATCTTGATTGGCGTTACCGGCACGCTCTACTAAATGAGGTAGCTTTGCAAATACCGAAGGTGGATAACCCTTAGTTGCAGGAGGCTCGTTAATAGCCAAGGCAATTTCTCGATGAGCTTGTGCAAATCGAGTTAATGAGTCCATCAATAACAATACATCACGACCTTGATCGCGAAAATATTCAGCAATACTGGTTGCTAATAATGCGCCATGTACGCGCATCAAGGGTGGACAATCAGCCGGAGTGGCGACCACTACCGCTCGCTTAAGGCCTTCTTCACCAAGTATTTTTTGTACAAATTCGTTAACTTCTCGGCCTCGTTCACCAATTAAGCCCACGACAACGATGTCAGCATTAGTGAATTTAGTCATCATGCCTAAAAGAATACTCTTACCTACACCGGTACCAGCAAACAAGCCTATACGTTGCCCACGCCCTACCGAAAGAATGGAATTAATAGCCCTAACACCCACATCTAAAGGTTCGCGTATGGGTTTTCTCGACAAAGGATTAATAGGTTCGCCATTAAGCGAAATTTGCGCATCTATTTTAAGCGGACCTTTATCATCTAAAGGATTACCAGCGCCATCAACGACGCGGCCCAACAAGCCATAGCCTACCCTAGCTAAGCTAGCTTTACCCAAAGGAATAACACGACAATCAGGCTCTAATCCATGCAGCTCACCCGTTGGCATCAAAAACAAACGATCCCCAGAAAAGCCAACGACTTCTGCTTCAATAGTTTTTCCAGCTTTAGTCTCCACCCGACAGCGTGAACCTATAGCGGCTCTACAGCCTACCGCTTCTAAGGTCAAACCAACCATTCGAAACAGCTTACCCTCAACAGTTAAAGCGGGGACTTGCGTTAATCTTTGTGCATAAGGCTTTAGTTGCTGCAACCAAAGTGCTGATCTATCTATAGGCGGAATCATGAATCATTTTCCTGCTCTTGTTCGCCACCCAATAATGTGGCTATAACAACTGATAATCTTTTTTCTACAGTCGCGTCAATATGTGAAATATCCGTATCGACCGCACATCCTCCTTTTGTAATTAAAAGATCCTCAACGACTATCCAAGCAGATGAGACTTCATCTAACTCGAAGGCAGAACGCACCAATTCAACATCTTCAGGGTGTAAATGTATACTGATTTTTTGTGCTGATATGGGTAGCGACTTTATAGCCGTTTTAACGACTTTTAGAATTATTTCAGGATCTAATTTAATTTCACGGTAGATAACTTGAGTAGCTATGGCCAAAGCAATATTGATTAATTCTTTTTCAACTTCAGCATCTAAATTTTTAAAAGGCTCGCTTAACGATTCAAGTATAAGATTAAAATCTGACGCTTTTTCTTGCAAAATATGTAAATTTTCCTCATAACCTTGCAATGATCCTTTAGCCAATCCATCCTTAAAGCCTTCATCAAATCCATCCGCAAGCCCTTGATTATGCCCTACGCTATAGCCCTCTTTTTTACCTTGTAAAAAAGACTCGTCATAAGCTTGTTTTTGCATAAGCTCAATGTCGTCAACCGTTAAAACAGACAAAGGTGCTGGTTTAAAAATATTAGAGGATGCTTTATTTCCAGAGGAAACATCTGGCATACGCCACAGGCTTAATGATTCTAGCTCAGCATCTGAAAACTCTGATGTCTTAGCGGAAGTTTCAGATATAGATTCAAAAACATGGGTGATAGCATTATTTTCAGTGGGCATATCCGACACACGCTCCACACCCAATGAATCCAATTTAGCGTCTAAAAATCTTGAAGATTTAGAGGTGGCCGTTGATACAGGTTCAAAAATATCAGCCGTTTTTATATTCCCAGATGGCACATCTGGCATGCGCCATACACTTAATGACTCCAATTCGGCGTCTGAAAACTCTGGCATTTTAGATGAGGTCATCGGTACCATCACCACCCAATTGAATAGTTCCTGTGTCTACCAAGCCTTTGACTATACTTAATATTTCTTTTTGTGCTAATTCCACTTCACTTAATTTAGCGGGTGGTGAAGCCTCCAAATCATCTTTCAATATGTCAGCAGCTCGTTTAGACATATTGCTATATATTTTTTCTTTAAGACTGTCAGTAGCACCTCTTAATGCTAATAACAACTGACCCGTTTGAACTTCACGTAATACAGTTTGCATGGCACTTGCACTCATAGAGGCCAGATCTTCAAACACAAACATTTTATCCTGAATCTTTAGAGCTAACTCAGCATCATTTTCAGAAACCTTGGCCAAAACAAAACTACTGGCTACACCATCCATAAAGTTTAATATATTGGCAGCCACATCAACGCCACCGAGTACCGTTGCCTTCACAGTTTCACTACCGCTTAATTGTTTTTCCATGATTTCATCTAATTCACGTAAAGCAGAAGGCTGTACACCTTGCATAGTCGCAATTCTAATCAACAAATCTGAACGTATATTTTCAGGCAACTTAGCCATAACTTCCGAGGCTTTGTCGCTACCCAAGAGTGATAAAATAATAGCGCCAATCTGAGGATGTTCAAGTCGAACTAAGTCTGCAACCGATAAAGTATCCATCCACTTAAGTTGCTCAATACCTTTACCGCCACTACTAACAAAGATTCGTTCAATAATGCCAGTGGCTTTTTCCTCACCCAACGCTTGAACTAACATTTTACGTATATAGCCATCAGATTCTATACCCAATGAAGATAAGTTTTTTATAGCAACGATAATTTCTTCGAGCACATCATCAACCATGATCGGTGAAATATCAGCCAACCGCGCCATCGCGAAACCAATCACTTGTACATCCTTGGGTTCTATATGCTTTAAAACAGCAGCAGCTCTTTCTTCACCTAATGAAAACAACAGTAAAGCCGCGCGCTCTGCTTTGGTTAATTCTCTAGCCATGATTATCTAACCCATCTCTTAATAACTTGAGCGACTAATTTCGGATCGTTATCAACAACCCGCTGCAAATATTCTAAACGTGCCTCATAGCTATGAGGCACATCAATTAATAATAAATCATCCATATGTATAGGTAACGCTTCCGAACCTTGTCGTGCCAAACCAGGCACAGGCGTAGCCTCTGGAAGAGACAACGGATCGTGACCATTAACATGCCCACCAGAAGCAATCATTGCTTGCTGCTCCTTTAATGATTGAACTTCTTTCTCGACTATGGTCGAGCCTGCGAGACTGCGCATTACCGGACGAAGCACAAAAAAGATAAGCAGGATGACAGCTAATCCAGCACCGACTTGCTTTATTACATCAAAGAACCAGCCTTGTTTCCACATAGGGACTTCAGGTAAGGCTTCTAATGCGTCAGGTATTTTAAACGCAACATTATTGACCGTCACTTGATCACCTCTAGTACTATCAAAACCTACCGCCTGCTTTACCAAATCACTAAAGCGATTAATGTCTTCTGGCGTATAAGGCTTCGGTATTACTTTGCCATCCTCTTGTATTGTGTGTTGATCATCAACCACAACAGCAACTGATAATCTTCGTAATACGCCAGTCGCCAGTCGCGTACGAGTGATGGTTTTATCGAGCTCAAAGTTTCGCGTAGCGTTTTTTGAACTTGAACCTGTATCTCCCGTACTTGCTGTATTAGAAGTACTTGGGGTATTTGCAGTGTTTGCTGTGTTTGCTGTAGCTGATGGATCAGGAGCAGCTCCTGCGGGTGTCGGTTGATTTGATAATGCTCCAGGAACTCCTTGAATAGCAGCAGAGGCGTTTTTTTCTTCCGAAGTTTGCTCACTTCTTAAAACCGATGATTGTGGATTAAACATTTCTTGAGTTTTATCTGTTTCGGTGAAGTCCACATCAGCTGAAACTTGTACGCGCATACCATCACCCACCAAAGGTGACAAAATATTGCCAATACGCTCCATCAAATGTTCCTCAACATTCTTTTTGTACTCAAATTGTTTTGAGGTCAAATAACTAGTCGATGAAGAATCATTGCTATTTAACAACCGGCCTTTTTGATCAACAACAGTAACTTGCTCGGCCTCTAGTTGAGGAACACTGGAAGCGACTAAATGAATAATTGATTCAATCTGACCTTTATCTAACGTGCGCCCTTGGTACAAACCAACAATAACAGAGGCGCTGGGTTTTTTTCGATCACGCACAAATACAGATTGGGCAGGAATCGCTAATAACACTCTAGCCGTCTTTACATTTTGTATTGACATAATAGTTTGGGCAATCTCGCCTTCCAGTGCTCTTTGGAAACGGACCATTTCGACACTTTTGCTAGAACCGAAACCAGGATCCTTATCCAGTAATTCATAACCTAAACTATTGCTTTTTGGCAACCCTAGACCTGCCAACTTAAGCTTTACTTCATTAACTTGATCAGTGGGGACCATGATAGCCCCAGAACCCGATTCAACTTTATACTTAACACCCTGAGTATTAAGGGCTGCAATAACTTCAGAGACATCATTTTCACCAATTTCTGAAAATAATCGCCCATACGACGGAACTTGTGACCACAGAACAATAGCAATACCAATCGCAACACTAAGAGCCAAGCCCAACATTAAGCCAAGTTGACGTCCCATTGTTAACTCAGATAATCCTTTCATAGCAGGATGTACGTCACTCGTTGCTACTAAAGCCTGTTGTATGCCTGTTGTCGGCACTAAATTATTGCTATTTTGTTCGCTCATTTTTAATCACAATGTTTAGGGTCTATCCTTCGGTTAATGCTCTCTATAACCTAATCTATAACTCTAAAGAGTTATGTATTTGGCTACATGGGCATGTTCATAACATCTTTATAAGCTTCAACTAATTTATTTCTAACCTGTAACGTTGCCTGAAAAGAAACACTGGCTTTTTGTTGAGCTACCATAACATCCGTCAAACTAACATTGGATGCTCCGGTTTCAAAGGCTACCGCCATTTTTCCGGCTTGCTGCTCAGTACTGTTAACAGCCGCTATAGACTGTTGTAATAAGGCAGAGAAATCTGAATTACCAGTAGGTACCTGTGCAGGGCCACTGGCTTGTAACGACATTGCTCGCATCTGCGCTAGCACTTGATTTACATTCATATCACTCATAAGGATTCCTTGATTTATCTAAACTTTCCATAACTAAAAGCATTATTTATGCCATGTCATGGTATTGCTAAATAAAATCCTCTATGACCATTATTTAAGCGCCCTCAACGCCTATTTAGTGTTTTTGCAGAGAAATGACTACCGTCAAAAAAATGACTTCCCCAATCATTTATTATTAAGACCTTTTAGCTTAATTTTAAAATACTCTGTGTATTTAAGTATTAAGACGATGGGTACCATTAGGCAGCGCCTAGTTACATTAACGAGAACATCTTAGATTTATATGAGGCGGTTCTAATTCAAGCTAAATAACTTGAATTAGAACTAGTGATGAATATATTTTGAAAATTAAATATTTTTACTTTGATTTTTATTCTTGCATCAGAGTCATTCTTAGTAGGATGTCCTGTGCCTATACCTTATATTGGATTAGCACTAGAAGCTAATTGAGGATGCGCTTGTTGGGACTGACGTCAGCCTAATCAAGGATTAGGCTTCGTTAAATACTTTATTTTTGATAGTCTATTTTACGTAACTTCTCAACTAATGTAGTACGCCGCATATTCAAGCGCTTTGCAGCATGAGCGACAACACCATTACATTCTTGCAAGGCTTGACGAATTAAATCGCCTTCCATCACTGTTAAGTACTCCTTTAAATCCATGCCCTGTTCAGGTAGCTGAGCTAAACCATTAGATGCTGGCTGCATAACGTCATTAATCAGCCATTCATTAGATACATCATCACTATCAATATCAAAAGCTTCAATATCTATGCCTAAATCATCGGGCAGCTTATAGTCTTTAAATTTTTCAGGTAAATTTATTACGTCAACATAACCATTAGGGTAGAGTATGCTCATCCTTTCAATTAAATTAGCCAATTCCCTAACATTACCCGGCCAATCATGTTGCATCAGAACAGCTAATGACGCTTTAGTAAACTTTACACCACAGCGATTATTTGCCTCCAAACAAGCCGTAATTTCATGAATTAGTATAGGTATATCTTCCGTTCTATCTCTTAAAGGCGGTACTTCAATAGGAAACACATTCAGTCGATAAAACAAATCTTCTCTAAATCTACTTTCATTAATCTCTTCTGCTAGATGTCTGTGTGTTGCGGCAATAATGCGCACATCACAATAAATCGTTTTATTGCTGCCCACGCGCTCAAAAGTACGCTCTTGCAAAACACGCAATAACTTAACTTGCATGGCCATCGGCATATCACCTATTTCATCCAGAAAAAGAGTCCCCCCTTCTGCCATCTCAAAACGTCCTTGTCTAGCACTTAATGCTCCAGTAAAAGCACCTTTTTCATGACCAAATAATTCACTTTCTAACAACTCACTTGGAATAGCGCCGCAATTAATAGGTACAAACAATTTTGATTGCCGTAAAGAAGCATCATGTAATGCTTTTGCAATAAGTTCTTTGCCTGTTCCTGATTCACCTAAAATTAAAACAGTCGCATCTGATTCAGCAACCTGAACAATGGATTTACGAATATCAACAATAAGTTGACTATTGCCTTTTAAGCGATCAAGTGCATAAAAGCGGCGATCATAACCGCGACGATCTAAAGGGCTACGTTGAACAGAGGGTTGTTGACTCGTATTTTTACGTTCTTTATTAACAGAACTTATATTAGCTACTATCTGCTTTAAATCTGGATAAATAAAAGGCCACTCTAGCACTTGAAAGTTATCATTATGTAAGGCTGGCGTGGCTTTTATCTCATTGCTGATGAATTGAGACTTCGTATTTTTATCATTGAACTTGTTGGCAACAAAGATAACTGAGATGCTGTCTGCATTATCAACAATATCGCCAACAATCTTTGTTTGTTGATTAAGATCATGTCCTAAAAAAACGCCGAAAAACTGCTCTAATTTTCCGACTAAATTCATATAGTTTGATGAATCTGCCGTTTCTACCCGATACTCCATAAATCCAAGAATAGCTTCAAGCTGTAAAGATCTTGTTTTGTTATCATCAACGATTAAGACACACGGCAATGCCATATTTTTACTCATTACTTAAAATATTAGTTAGATCAATCTGACAACTGATTTATTGGTTTATAGTGAATACGTACTTTAAAAATACTGAACTTTTCTAAAAGCCCTTATTTTCTTATCAAATAACATAGAGTTTCATCAATAAAAGTTTGTAGCATAAACTAACAGGCATTGTAAGCCCGCACCTACCCTGACAGGTAGTTAAATTGACTACTAATTGATCAAGTTCTTAATTTAGAGCGCTTTTGACAATAGGTAACTACCTTAGCATTTAACACTATGCATAGATACTTAACAAACCTTTATTAACAACAACATTACTAGATGCAGCTTGTTCGCTAAGATCAGTAGCGACACCCTCTATTCCATGCTCTTGATTTTCCGGTGTCTTTGCAAAAGATTGATAAGGTGATTGTGACTGACCTTGATCTGACGTAGCGCCTTGTGAAACAGTAATATTAGTTAAATTAAGTTGCTGAGTACCTAACATTTCACGCAACTTAGGAATAGATGCCTCAAGAGCCTCTTTAACCTCAGTATGTTGTGCGGTAAATTGAACAGATGCCTGATCTTGAGTCAGATCAATGCGAACGGATATAGGTCCAAGATGTTCGGGATTTATTCTAATCTCTGCTGTAGAGAGCTCTTTGTTATTCATCCATACAATTTGGTTACCTAAATCTTTGCTCCAATCAGGATGTGTTAACGGTTTCGTAAGCACTGGGCTATCTATTCTGTTAGTGATAACGGCCTGTTGCGTCCCTGCTATATCTGTAGAAACAGCAGGCGCAATTTGACCAGAATCTGAAGTTGATAGTAGATCTTTAACAGCCAGCGCTTTTTCAGAGCTTAATAGATTTTCAAAGGATGGTAAATTAGATGTCTGTCCATTCTGAGCTGGCTGATTAGTAGCCGTTTCTTTTTGCAGAGCATCACTAGCAACAACTAGATCACTTGTAGTTATGGACACCCCTTTATTTTGCGCATCCGTTAAAGTTGTTGTTAGTGTTTTATCAGGCTGGACATTAGTAGCTGCTTGAGTATTGATTGCCATAGCGGCACTCATGTTTTGTGCGAGAATCGTGGTATCAGGTGTAATATCCGATGTAATTGATTTTGCCGCATCTTTTAACGTCGCTGATGCAGCTGCTTTATCCGGCAGTGTATTAGCCGTCGATTGACTATTTATTGCCATAGCTGCACTCATATTTTGTGCAATAGTCATCGCATCAGGCATAACATTCTGTGCAGCAGACTTAAGCTTATCAGTTAATGTAGGGACTATATTTTGTAAGGTGCTCTTAGCTTCAGATGCGATACTGACTACCTTTGATTTTTGCTCATCCGTTAATGCCTGTAGTTTAGATTGAAGATCAGCAGCCTTATCATCGACAACGGGAGTATTTTGTTTATAAGCAGCCGACAAATCCTTAAATAATCCTTTAACAGAATTCTCTTCACCACTTTTACTTTGCAACACACTCCCCGTATCTTGCTCTTTATTATTGGGTTTAGATGATGAGGTACTTGTTGCTTGTTCTGTTGAGTTTGTTTCTGTATTGGCCTTCTTTAACAAGCCCACTTGACCTGTTAATGTATTAGAGAATGATTCATGAGTCGCTCCATTCTCAGATAAAGGCACTTGCCCACCTGGAACAAGGTTATTGGCAGACGAAGAAGATAAATTTACACCTTCAATATTCATAATTAACTCTCTTTTCTGGCTGACTTAAGGTATATATTGTTCTTAACCTAAAAGGTACTACTAATCATTCGAATAATTATCGTTTTATATTAAATATATAGTCCAGTCAATATTTTTAGTGAAACATTGATATAACTCTTGTTATCCTAGTACAACATATTTGATCTTCCTTATGAGTTATCAATTAATGAGGAAAGAAACAAAAACTCGGTTTTAAGCTACCGGATTAAATAGCTATTTTTTTACTTTATTTGTAACACAATAATATATGAGTGACTTACTTTTACAGGAAGAAATTGACGCTCTGCTAAGAGGTGTCGATGATGGTGACTTTGAAATGGGAATCGATGACTTCCATGACAAAGGTATGGCCAAGGATTACGATTTTAGTAGTCAAGACAGAATTGTTCGTAGGCGCGTCCCAACATTAGAGATGATTAATGAACGCTTCTCTAAATATTTACGTGCGTCCTTATTTAAGTTTCTACATCGTTCGCCAGAAATATTTTTATCAGGCATTCAAATCAAGAAGTTCTCTGAATACATAGATGGTCTAAGAATACCGACCAATTTAAATATTATTCGCTTTTCTCCATTAAGAGGCCGAGCTTTAATAGTCATAGAGCCTAATTTGATTTTTACTACCGTCGATAATTTTTTTGGTGGTGGAGGCCAATCTTATAACAGTAACCCCGAAGCAAGAGAGTTTACACTCACTGAAATGCGTGTTATTCAAATCCTTCTCGATATACTTTTTAGTAATCTTAAAGAAGCTTGGGAACCTATTATGGAACTCAACTTTGAACACCTGAGTTCAGAAATAAATCCAAACTTTGCCAGTATTGCCGGAGCCGAAGAAATTGTCATGATATCTTCAGTTAATATTTTATTAGAAGGTGGCTCAGGCAACATCGACATTGTCATGCCCTACTCCATGGTTGAACCTATCAGAGCCTTATTAGATACTATAGGTGATGATAGTCATGAACTTGACATCCAATGGAGACAGGCATTACGAAATGAGATTTTAGGAGCAGAAGTCGGCGTAAACAGCATTCTTCTGGAAAAAACGCTATCCATAAAAGAAGTGTTGCGACTAAAAGTAGGCGATGTAATACCCGTTGAACTACCAAAAACAGTGCAGCTTAAAGTAGAAGGAATTCCTGTTTTTTCAGGCAAAGCCTGCTCATCTGAAGGTTATTATGCCGTACAGATTATTGAACAGTTAAAACAGAACCAGATAAAATCATAACAACAGATTATGATTTAACGATAACGATAAGTAGGATTAAAAAATGAGTGAAGAACCTATTGTAAATGTTGACGAAATTAAAGCGACCGCCTTTGAAGAAGTTGATACTGCTACTGAACAAACAACACCTTCATCAGAACCATCAAATGATGAACTTAACTTAGATGTTATCTTAGATGTCCCTGTGACACTTTCTATGGAAATTGGTCGCACACAAATTAATATCAGAAACCTTTTACAATTAAATCAAGGGTCCGTTGTTGAACTTGACCGTTTTGCTGGAGAACCTTTAGATATTTTAGTCAATGGCACCCTGATCGCCCATGGCGAAGTCGTTGTTATAAACGACAAATTTGGCATTCGTATCACTGATGTTATCAGCCTATCTGAACGTGTTAAAAGACTTGCCTAATGCGAACTCACATAAAACAGCGCTGGCTTAGTATTGTATTTTTATGCCTATTGTTTAACATTGAAATCTCTACAGCCGATGTTCAAAAACAAACAGCAAAAACCATTACATCTGGCGATGTTAGCACCTGGGCTATGGCCTTACTCATAGTCTTAAGTATTTTTTTTGCATGTATTTGGGCGTTACGAAAACTAAACGCCTCGACTGCAAATAGCACAGAAAAAATGCATGTTGTTGGAGGTATCCCCCTAGGATTACGTGAAAAAGTGATATTACTACAAGTCGGTAAGAAACAACTTGTTCTTGGCATAACACCAGGTCGCATTGAAACTTTACACGTTTTAGAAGGCGATGATTGTCTTAGTAAAGAACCAACAATGACAGCAGTAACAACCAACGGCTTTGCGCAAAAATTACTACAGGCAATAAGCGCTAGGCCTGAATATAATAAAAATGAGCCATCCTGATGCGAAATCGACTGTTATTTCCGCTAGTTATTATTACCCTTGCCTTATTCTTTTTTGAAATACCCGCATATGCATCTGCAGGCATTGATGCAGTCACGGTAACAACCAACAAACAAGGGGCACAAACCTATAGTGTTACCTTACAGATACTAGGCCTGATGACTCTATTGACGGTGCTACCAGCACTATTACTGACCATGACCTCCTTTACCCGCATCATGATCGTATTAAGTTTACTTAGACAAGCACTAGGAACCGGCCAAGCGCCTAGCAACCAAGTACTATTAGGCTTGTCGCTATTTTTAACCATATTCATCATGACACCTGTATTTGAGAAAGTTAATACCGAAGCGATTCAACCCTATATGGAAGAGAAAATTGATGCGACTACCGCATTAACTAAGGCTTCAGAACCTTTTCGTGAGTTTATGCAAAAACAAACACGCGAATCTGACTTACAACTCTTCATCAGAATCTCAGGAAATCCAGACTTACAATCTGCCGAGGACGTCCCCTTTTCTTTACTATTATCAGCTTATGTCACTAGTGAATTAAAAACAGCTTTTCAAATAGGCTTCTTAATTTTCTTGCCATTTATGATTATCGACCTTGTTGTTGCCAGTGTACTCATGTCCATGGGGATGATGATGTTATCTCCGATGATAATATCGCTCCCTTTTAAAATAATGCTTTTTGTTTTAGCTGATGGTTGGTCTTTAATTATGGAAATGTTAGCAGCAAGTTTTTATGTTAGTTAAAGAGGTGTCAAAATTATGACTCCAGAGACCATTTACAAGGTAAGTCAAGATGCAATGATTATTGCCATCAAGCTGACAGCCCCAATATTACTACCTTCCTTAGCAATAGGCCTAATTATTGCTATGTTTCAAGCAGCGACACAGATTAATGAATCAACGCTGACATTTGTGCCTAAATTGATTGTTATCGGACTCGTTCTATTAATTATGGGACCCTGGATGTTGCAATTATTTCTCGATTACTTTCAGACCTTAATAAAAGATATTCCGACATTAATTGGTTAATCTGTGAATTTTACTGAATCTCAAATACTTGGATATGTTTCATCATTTATTTGGCCGTTACTACGCATCAGTGCAATGTTTGTTGCTATGCCACTTTTTAGCATTCAAGCAGTACCCGCTAGAATTAGACTACTGCTTTCTTTAGCAATAACGTTTGCGATTATGCCGGTGTTACCGCCTTTTCAAGCGATTGAAGTGTTTAGTTATGAAGGCATGATAGTCAGCGTTGCACAAATTTTTATAGGCTTATCAATAGGCTTTATTGTGCAAATGGTTTTTTCTATCGTTCTTTTTGCAGGTGAAAGTATTGCCGCAAGTATGGGGCTTGGGTTTGCAGCGATGGTTGACCCACAAAGTGGCCAGCAAGCGCCCGTGATTGGGCAACTTTATACCATAACAAGCACTTTACTTTTTCTCAGCTTGAATGGTCACTTGCTCTTGATACAAATGTTAATGGACAGCTTCACCAGCTTACCTATTGGTATAAGCGGTCTCGTTAAAACGGATATTTGGACCATTATTACTTGGAGTGGCCGCATGTTTTCTGGCGGATTATTGCTAGCAATGCCAATTATTATTAGCCTACTACTGGTTAACATTAGTTTTGGCGTTGCAGCTAGGGCAGCACCACAGTTGAATATTTTTTCTGTGGGTTTCCCTATCACCTTAATACTAGGCATGATATTGATTTGGCTAACACTACCTGATGCATTAAATCAATTTACTGGAATATTAACAGCCTCTTATGACTTAATAGGGCAATTATTAAGGCTATAGAAATAGTCTATGTTTTTTATAACTCGCTTCAGGCATTTATTTACGCTAACCATCATCCACTAAAATATGTCTGAAGATTCCGATCAAGAAAAAACCGAAGAACCTACCAGTAAGCGTCTCGACGACGCCCAGAAAAAAGGTCAAATTGCTAGGTCTAGGGAATTAAACACCTTTGTCATGCTTATCACCAGTGCCACCCTATTTCTTATGATGGGCAGCCAGATAGGTCATGGCTTAATAACCATGATGCGAAGCCAGTTCCAACTCAGCCGAGCCATACTTTTTGATGCCCACAGTCCCATCGTTTATTTTAAGCAAATGTTGGTTGATGGAGTAATGCTCATCATGCCCTTTATGAGTATTATGGTTGTCGCAGCAATTGCTGCTCCATTAGCGCTAGGTGGTTGGATATTTAGCCTAGAATCATTAGCACCTCAATTAGACAGACTCGATCCTATTAAAGGCATTCCAAGGTTATTTGCTGTTCGTGGTTTGATTGAAATGATCAAAGCACTACTCAAATTCTTACTCGTTTTCACTGTAGCCTTTGTCTTATGCAAAAACATACTTAGAGAACTCATTGGCCTTGGTGCCGAACCTTTAGAGCAATCTATTCATCATGGACTTTCGCTAATTAGCATGAGCTTTATGATACTCAGCGTGTCATTAATTATCGTGGTGTTGTTTGATGTGCCCTATCAACTGTGGGATCACAGTAAAAAATTAAAAATGACTTTGCAAGAAATAAAAGACGAAATGAAGGAGTCAGAAGGTCGTCCTGAAGTAAAAGCACATCAACGCAGAGTCCGTATGGAAATGGCACAAAACCAAATGATGACCCAAGTACCGAAAGCGGATGTGATTGTTACTAACCCAACTCACTACGCGATAGCTCTGAAATACGATCAAGACTCCAATAGCGCCCCCAGAATCATTGCTAAAGGTGTTGACTTAATGGCCGCTCAAATCCGCTTACTAGCAACTAACGCTAACGTACCCTTAGTCGCATCACCACCTTTGGCTAGAGCTTTATATTATTCTACGGACATAGATAGAGAAATCCCCAAAGAACTATTCTTAGCAGTCGCCCAAGTGCTGGCCTATATTTATCAATTAAAGATTGCCCAAGAAAACCATTGGGACGAACCATTACCACCGGAAAACATTAAAATTCCTGATGACTTTAAACAGAGTAGATAATCATGTTTTATAGCAAAGCAATCGCAGCATTAAAGCTGCTTGGCAAAGCCGAGTTAGGCGCGCCATTAGTTATCGTTATGATTTTGGCAATGCTCATGTTGCCTTTGCCGGTATTTTTACTGGATCTGTTATTCACATTTAATATCGCCTTTTCATTAATTATTTTACTTGTGGTTGTTTATACCCTCAAACCACTTGAATTTGCTGCTTTCCCTACAGTCATACTTTTGGCGACATTATTACGTTTAGCGTTGAACGTCGCATCAACACGCGTTGTATTATTAAATGGCCATAATGGTGGCGATGCTGCAGGTAAAGTTATCGAGGCTTTTGGTGTCTTTGTCATCGGAGGTAACTTTGCCGTCGGTTTAGTCGTTTTTACCATTCTGGTCATCATTAACTTCATGGTAGTTACCAAAGGCGCAGGTCGAGTCGCTGAAGTCGGAGCACGATTTACCTTAGATGCCATGCCCGGAAAACAAATGGCCATCGATGCCGATTTAAATGCCGGCTTAATCACCCAAGATGAAGCACGATCACGACGAGCGGAAGTCGCAACCGAAGCTGATTTTTATGGTTCTATGGATGGTGCTAGTAAATTTGTTCGAGGCGATGCCATCGCCGGTATTATTATTTTATTCGTAAATATGATTGGTGGCTTAGCCATCGGCATAGGTCAACACAACATGGGCTTTGCCGATGCCGGTAAAGTTTATGTACTATTAAGCATTGGCGACGGCTTAGTTGCACAAATCCCCTCATTATTATTATCAACCGCTTCAGCCCTAGTCGTCACCAAAGTGGGTAGTAGTGGTCAAAATATTGGCCAACAAGTCAGCACTCAATTATTTGATAACCCTAAAGCGCTAATGATTACCGCTGCTGTTATCGGTGCACTAGGCATTATTCCTGGCATGCCTAACATGGTATTTATATTACTATCCTCAGCATTAGCAGGATCTGCCTATTTTATTGATAAGCGACATAAAACAGCCAAGCTGGTCGATATCAATGCGCCCTTAGCTTTAGAGCAGGCCACTCCAGAAATTAAGGAGCTAGGTTGGGATGACGTAATGCCTGTTGATATTATTGGCCTAGAAATAGGTTATCGTCTAATACCCTTAGTCGACAAAAACCAAGGCGGGCAATTAATGACCCGTATTAAAGGTGTACGAAAGAAATTATCCCAAGAGTTGGGGTTTTTAATTCCGTCCGTACATATTCGCGACAATCTCGATTTAAACCCAACAGCGTATAGGCTTTCACTGATGGGTGTTACCGTAGGTGAATCTGAAATCATGCCTGAAATGGAAATGGCCATTAATCCAGGTCGTGTGTTCGGAACACTTCAAGGCAAAGAATGTAAGGACCCCGCTTTCGGACTAGATGCCGTATGGATAGATCCCAATCAAAAAGATCACGCCCAAACCCTTGGCTACACCGTTGTTGATCCAGGCACCGTCATAGCGACACATTTAAGTCAAATCTTACAATCGCATGCCCATGAATTATTTGGCTATGAAGACACTCAAAAAATACTCGAAAACCTAGCTAAGTCGGCACCTAAATTAGTCGAAGATTTAGTACCAAAAACAATTCCACTAGGTCTAGTTGTCAAAGTTCTACAAAACTTATTACAAGAACGCGTCCCTATCAGAGATATGCGCACTATTGCCGAAACTCTGGCGGAGTATGGCGTTAAGAGTCAAGATCCTGACATCTTAACCTCTGCAGTACGCGCGTCATTAGGAAGATTAATTATCCATGAAATCAGTGGCATACAAAATGAATTACCTGTTATTACATTAGATTACGAGTTGGAACAGTTATTGCATAAGTCTTTACAGACAGCGGGAGAGAATGGCGCTGGCATTGAACCAGGACTTGCAGAACAAATGCATACATCATTGCAAGAAAGTACGCAAAAGATGGAAATGGAAGGACAAACACCCGTGTTACTGGTGTCTTCTTATATTCGCCCTTGGTTAGCCAGATTTGTACGTCATTCAATCCCTGCATTACATGTCCTGGCATACAATGAAATACCTTCAGATCGTCAGATCAAAGTGGTTTCAACAGTCGGACGCCGTACATAATAGATGAGGTGGCACAATGAAAATTAAACGTTTTTTTGCAGCGGATATACGCCAAGCAATGCGTATGGTCAAAGAAGAATTAGGCGCAGATGCCGTTATTATGTCTAACAAGACTGTTGATGGCGGTATCGAAATTGTTGCTGCACAAGACTTTGATGAGCAAGCCATCCATACTAAATTAGAAGAGCAAACTACCGATAAAAAACAATCTACAGCAAGTAAAGCTAAGAAAATTATTCTGCCTAATTTCGACGCTGCCAAAAAACGCCTGCAACTTCTAGAAAATGAAAGAAAACAAAAAATAGCTGCCGCTAACGCCCCTGAAAAACCTATGCGCAGAAATATTGATCAATATGTTGGCTATGCCGAAAAAATACAAGTACGTGAAAAACTAACAACAACGATTACACCTGCTAAAACCTCTAATGCTGTCGTTAAAGAAACACCTTTAAATGTAACCAACTTAACTGAAAAACAAACCAGCTTATCCGACAAACTGCTTTTGGATATGAGCCAAGAACTAAAATATCTTAGAACAACCATGGATACTAAGCTGGCTAATATTAGTAGAACTCATACTTCAAATGTAACGCCTATAAGAAGTGAGCTGCTACTCCGCTTGATGGACATGAGTATTTCAAAAAAACTCAGCACCATGGTTGCCAATCATTTCATTAACCATAGTGATATTGAAGCGGCTTTGATAAAAGCACAAGAAATGTTAATAAAAGTACTTCCTATAGCCACCGATAATTTATTAGAAAATGGCGGCATTATTGCTTTAGTAGGTCCTACTGGCGTCGGAAAAACAACCACTATTGCTAAGCTAGCGGCGAACTTTATTTTAAAACACGGCGCCAACCAGGTCGCCTTAATAACTACTGACAATTATCGTATCGGTGCTCATGAGCAAATTAATACTTACGGGCGCATTCTTAATATTCCCGTTCGAGTGGCCTCCAATGCACAAGAATTACGTCACCTTATTAACAGCTTTGCTGATAAACGTCTGATTCTTATTGATACCGCAGGAATGAGCCAACGGGATATGAAACTAGTTGAACAAATCAATACCCTACAACAAAACGGCTTATCTATCAGCTTTTATTTAGTCATGTCGGCATCAACAGAATACAAAGCCATGAACGCTATTGTTAAAGCTTTTGCCATATTTGAACCACAAGCTAGTATTTTGACTAAACTTGATGAGGCCGTTTCAATTGGTGCGGCTATTTCCTCTATTATAGAAAACAACCTACCGTTATCTTTTATTACCGATGGCCAACAGATCCCCGAAGATATACACATTCCTAATGCCCAGACCTTAATTGAATATTGCGCCAGCGAATTATTAGTTGAAGATGGCGAAAATGAATACGAGAACTTTGACTTCAGCATGACACAAGCTTATGCATAAGCTACCTAACCCAGCAGACGGAATGAATCTCATGAACAACACAAACCCCGTTCGAGTTATCGCAGTAGCCAGTGGAAAAGGCGGTGTTGGTAAAACCAACTTATCCGTTAACTTAGGAATCTCTTTGGCTCAAATGGGTAGAAAAGTGGTACTACTCGATGCCGATATGGGACTGGCGAATGTTGATATCCTATTAGGTATGTATCCGCAGTTTAATCTTTCTCATGTGTTATCGGGTGAAAAAACCCTAAATGAAATCATGCTCAATGGACCTGATGGCTTAAGGGTCATTCCTGGAGCTTCAGGCATCCAAAAAATGTCTGAACTTTCAACCTTTGAACAAACTGCCGTGGTACATGCATTTAGTTCGCTTGACCAAGACTTAGATGTACTTATTGTTGACACCGCTGCTGGCATATCTGCGGGTGTCATTAATTTTGTTAGAGCTTGCCAAGAAGTTATTGTTGTTGTCTGTGATGAGCCTACCTCTCTAACAGACGCCTATGCTTTTATTAAACTGCTTAACCGAGATTACGGCTTAACTAATTTTCACATCATAACCAATATGGTTAAAACGATTGAACAAGGTGAAGCTTTATTTAGAAAGCTATCCAAAGTAACCGATCATTATCTTGAGGTTACTTTACGCTTCTTAGGACCCGTACTTTTCGATGAAAATTTAAGAAGATCTGTTCAAAAACAAACCCCATTAGTCATTTCATATCCGGTTAGCAAAGCCTCATTAGCGATAAGATTGATCGCAAAAAAAATCGACGCTTGGCCGATTAATTTTCACTCAGGCAGTTATATTGAATTCTTTATTGAACGCATGATTCAATATGATTCACAAGTGGGTGCGTCATGAGCGCCGTCGCTGTATATAGGTCAGTCAAGGCAAGCAATCCTAATGACCAGATCATGCAGCATGCTCCTTTAGTTAAGCGTATCGCCTACCATTTATTAAATAAGCTACCGGACTCTGTTCAGGTCGACGATTTAATTCAAGCAGGCATGTTAGGCTTATTAGAGGCCATTAAGCACTATGATGCCAGCCAAGGAGCAAGCTTTGATACTTACGCTAGTATTCGTGTCCGTGGGGCTATGCTAGACGAAGTACGACGCAATGATTGGACACCTCGTTCGGTACATAAAAAATCAAGAATGGTAAGCAACGCTATACGTTTTCTTGAAAATAAAACAGGCAACGAAGCCAAAGATATCGAGATAGCCGAGTATTTAGACATAGATATCGAAGAGTATCATCATATACTCCAAGATTCCGTCAATTGTCGTTTATTTAGTATCGATGAATTAACAAATACCGACGATCATTTCAGCGATCCGTCTATGAGTAGCCAAGAACAACCACTAAACGATTTAACGCGTAACGGTTTTCAGCAAGCGCTAACTATCGCCATTGCGCAACTTCCAGAACGTGAGCAATTAGTAATATCACTTTATTATGATGAAGAGCTCAATTTACGAGAAATCGGTGAAGTTTTAAATATTAGTGAATCCAGAGTCAGTCAAATCAGCAGCCAAGCCGTACTAAGGTTACGATCAAGATTGTCCGAATGGATAAACGATCATTAAGCTGACAAGCCCATAAAAACCTTTTCTATTTCGACAGCAAAACCAATAACATGATGGCGGCAGATAACTAATGGACATTTTAAGCATCATAGGCTTTCTAGTCAGTATAGGTGCACTTTTACTCGGCAACTTACTAGAAGGTGGAGTAATAAGCTCGCTGATTAATGGCCCTGCGATCATCATCGTTTTTGGGGGCACGTTAGGTGCAACGCTGTTACAGTTTCCACCCGCTATATTCATTAGAAGTGTTGAAATGTTTTTATGGGTTTTTAAACCCACAAAAATAGACCTAGAAACACAAATAGACCAAATAGTTAAATGGAGTAACATTTCTCGTAAAAGAGGCCTATTAGTTCTTGAAAACTCTATCGATCAAGACTTGGATCCTTTTATACAAAAAAGCTTACAACTATTAGTCGATGGTAATGAACCAGATGTTATCGTAGATATATTAGAGCTAGAAATAAGCGTAAAAGAAAGCAGAGACTATCAAGCAGCCAGACTTTACGAAGCGATGGGCGGCTATGCACCGACTGTCGGCATTATAGGCGCGGTTATGGGCTTAATCCATGTCATGGGAAACCTAGGTGAGCCCGCCCTTTTAGGTAAAGGCATTGCCACTGCTTTTGTAGCAACCATTTACGGAGTTGCCTCAGCCAATTTAATCTTTTTACCGATAGCCAACAAATTAAAATCTCATATCTATTTCGAAAACCAAGCCAGAGAAATGATCGCGATAGGCATTGCAGCCATTGCCAACAACGAAAATCCTGTCAATATAAAACTGAAATTAGATGGTTATTTACATCCAAAAACCAGGATTAAGTAATGGCAAGGCTTACACGATCACGAAAAAGAAAAGTCACAGAGGATGTCAATAACCATGACCGCTGGATGGTATCTTATGCCGATTTCATCACCTTATTATTTGCATTTTTTGTGGTCATGTATTCAATATCTTCAGTCAATGAAGGTAAATACAAAACCTTAACCAGCTCCTTAGGTGATGCCTTTTTAAGCGAAAAAAAACCAAACAAATCGATGGTTAATAATTCTATTGAAAAACCTTTCCTTGAAAGCCAAGAAAACTTAACCGCTGCTTCAGACGTAATTTCTAAACCCATTCCACTGGATAATCCTACGGTAGTTTTTGATCCTATTACTAATCCTGTTGACCCTCAGAGCACCGAAGACTTAGATCAACGTCGAGAACTCAGTGAAGGTATTTTAAAAGAACGAAGACAACTCAAAAAAGTATCAGAACAATTAGAAAAAGCTTTAGGAACCTTTATTGATGACAAACTCATTTCAGTTAAGCGCAATGATTATTGGGTCACTATAGAAATGAATAGTGAGTTATTATTTTTAAGCGGCGAAGCCATCTTATCTAAAAAAGCACAACCCGCACTCAAGAAAATAGCTGAAGTCATTAATCCATTACCTAATGTCATTAATGTCGAAGGCCACACTGACAATATACCTATAGGCACCACACAGTTCCCCTCAAATTGGGATTTATCATCAGCAAGAGCTACCTCTGTCGTGCAAGAATTTGTTACCGAAGGCATTAATCCAACCCGTTTATCAGCCATAGGTTACGGTGAGTTTCATCCTATAGATGACAATAAAACAGATGCAGGTCGTTTTAAAAATAGACGGGTCATATTAGTACTCATGTCACAAGCGTTTGCTCGTTATGGCGCTAATGACGAAGAACGAGCTAAATTATTAAACTTAGTACCTAGCGCTCTTAATAATGAAGATAGTCATCCTAACTAAAACTATGACAGCAAATATGTTAGAAATAGCCCCTTTATCACCTATCTACCCTATTAAAATACTGGGTAAAGTGACTAAAGACACGCGTCTATTAGAACTACGTTTACGTAAAAAAAAACCAGCCTTAGAAACATCTAAGACCCTGCCGGCTGAACATATTGACGAGCTAGTTTAATGATTAATCTTATTCCCATCGATATTCTGATGATTGTCATGGCTGTTTTCGTTGCAGCTAATACTATCGCATTAATAGTCTTAGTACGCTCGCATCTTAAACTTAAATTCAACTATCAAGTCCTCACCGAATTTATGCAGAACCATAATAATGACATTACCGAGCTATATACTTTTGCACAAAGTGTCGATGATTATAAAAACGTCACTGATCAACAAATGAACCGTTTATACAAAAAAATAACAGAAGCCAAATCAATATCTAACGTTAATAACCAAGTCAACATTCCGTTAAATGAATCCTCTAATCATCCTTATAACTTGGTTATACAACAGGTACGTAGCGGCGCTAGCGTTAATGATTTAATGCAAAATTCTGGCCTAAGTCAAGACGAAGCCGCCTTACTCGTTCGCCTACATGGTACTAAAAAATAAAATAAAGCCACCCATTAATATGGGCATATAATAGCCAACAAATATAGTCTTCAACCATTAAAAATATTTGGAGTTTTTTATGAGTTTAAGCATCTCGTCCATGGCAGTATCGGCTCTTAACGCCAATACCTGGCAACAAAAACAACAAGCCTTAAATAATCTGACTGTAGCCTTAAACGCCGGTAATTTACCCAGCGCACAACAAGCATTTGCAGCACTAACAAAAAGTTCACCCAGCACCAATAGCGTCGCTAACCCAAGTACGACAACAGATACTAATATCACCCAAACCACGACATCAGCCTCAATTGGTAGTCCTATGGACGCCTTAAGTGCTGCCTTAGCATCCGGCAATATACAAGCCGCTCAGCAAGCCTTTGCCGCCCTACCCGCCAATGCTATACAACAAACCAATAGCGCACAAGCAACTGCTTATAGCGCCAAAAATACCTCCACTACCGCGCAACAACCACAACTACCGCTTGCAGCCTATGGTTCAATTGGAACTAACATTAATACTGTGGCGTAAAACCAAAACTTAACTGGCGTCCCAGTCATCACGCATAGAGGCAATACGCTGGATGATTTCGCGTTTATTTCTCCAGCGGTGCTCGAGAATCACTGTATTTCGCTTACTTCCAGAACTGAGGGTGTCCCATATTTTGTGTAAATGAGGTTAATTACTGCTGAGGCATTCTGCCTTCTAACTGAATAGTAAACTCTGAGATCTCCCCTATGATGACCTCTGCTTTTTAAATTACGAAGCTATTTGAACAAATAAGGCACTGCCCATGACAAATGCAACATCAATATTGTCATGATTATCAACTAAAAACTCATCTCCAACCCGCTGTGGACCATCTCCGTAGGGCCAAATGTAATCATCAAAAATTATCCATCCGCCCTTAACAACAAAATGCCCCCAAGAAACGATGTCGGCCTTGGCAGCTGCATAACTGTGATTACCGTCAATATGCAGGATTGCAATATGACCAGAATAATTCGTTGAACCAAATGAAGCTGTAGTAGCATTTTTATGCTGACTATAATGTTTTGCACCCTCTACTGAAGGCATACGCAAATAATTAATGTGATTAAAATTATAAGGCAACAGGTTAATTTCAAAGACATTGATCGCTTCATTAGCATCCATTTCTGCAGATCCACTATCTACCAAGCCTTTTTCATCATTTTGCACCAAATGCTCATTCGACCAAGGATCAACACATAGCAAGTTACCAATATTATAACAATGTGCTAATCGAGCCAGAATAAAGGCTGATTTCCCCCACCAACTACCTATTTCAACAATATCACCGCAAGGTGAATAACGAGCAATTTCGCACAACACACAAAGCTTTTCATGGTCACACATGCCGGGTATTAAATCCGCATGACGAAATAAGGCCGCTAGCTCAATTTCTGGCATTGAAGCTTTCGCAATCCTGTTTGCAGAAATTGGTAGTGGATTTTTAATTACAGCATGTGCGTGACATTGAGCGGCACGGTAGCCATCTAATTCCGTATTCACTGGTGATGAATTCACCAAAAAAACACTAGGAGCTATCTCTTTCAAGACACGATTCAAATAATTCCAAACCACAATATTAGGCGAATAAACCCCAGCTATATTAAAGTCTATAATTGCTTGTTTAAGGGTGCTATCAAAATCAGCTTGAGTAATATAAGGAAGATATAACCATTCAGAATATTTATCCCGAGACACATCATACTCCAGCGACGATGCTCCTATAACAGACTGCCCATCACGTAAACATTTTTGTAAATATTCAAGAGAGCGCGGCATGCCGGCAGGAAAAATTAAAATAGGGCGGCAGGCGATACCACTAGATTCATTATCAATCATAATTTATTCATATTGTGAGTGTAGAGCCCAATATTCAGGCTTAATCGCCTTTTTCACATATCAAAAAGATGCTGGCACATAAGTCTGGATAAAGCTTACCAAGCTCATAGCAGCCATTCAAATATGCTTCATCTACGATGCCTGCAGCTAATGCCTTATCGAACTGGAAATTTGCTAACGGTTTAAGCAAGACACCTCCGCTTTTCAGACAACGATAACCAGCCGCCTGCAAATGATATTCAAGAATATCCATAGAGTAAGTGCGCCGATGTCCATGTAAGTGCTCGCCATCCGTAACGCTACTATTAAAAGATATCAATCCCATCTTAACCGCAATTTGGCGAGAAAGCGCATGCGCATTGGGTACTGCAACAAATAACCGACCATTTGGTGTTAACCATTCCTTAATCTTCGACAACACAGCAATTGGGTCATCTAGATGCTCAAGAGTATGAATTAAAAATATATTTTCAAACTTATCATTAATCTGAGCCTTTTCGAATGTACTATTAATTGTTTCGAGACGACCAGGAAAACGCTGGGTTACCGCCAAACAAAGCTCAGATGAACCTTCAATAACCGTCATATCCTGAAAATATTTTAGCAACATTTCAGTCATATCACCCATAAAACACCCCAACTCAAGGGCATTCCCTTCAGATATAAAATAAGGAGATATTGTCTTAAGAAGATACCTTCGTAACACCCAATCGAATTCGTAAGCGTATTTACGTTCTTGATTATCCTGAAACTCTTTATTGTGATTACGCACTTATATTACTCCTGATCTGCCTTATAAAAACGACCACTTGGATGGTACCATTCCTCCATAGAGACTGGAACACGCGCATTAAAACCAAACAACTGGCGCATTCTAGTCGAAAGACTATCAGCATATTCTTTGTCGAGAAAACGAGGATAATCGAGTTGCTGTTTATAATAAGGCTTAGTAAATAAACAAGTTAAACCTACTCTAAAATGTTCCGTAAGATTTATTCCTGCACGATGAACAATATCACCGTCATAAAAAATTATTGAACCACGTTTTCCAGACACTGACTTAGCGTTACTTAGCAAAAAATCTTCTGGTGGTATGTGTCTCGTTCGATGAGTGCCAAATACAACCTGAGTTGCACCATTTTCTATCGTAAAGTCGTCCAACATAATCAGTGCAATTACCATTTGCCTTTCACCTAGGCTTACATAACTACGAATATCTCGATGCCATTTGTGTGCATGCTCATAAATACCGTTCTGTATTGGAGCATTGATAGAGGCATTGATAGCATTAAGTATGTAAGGCTTACCACCAAAATATTCAGTCAGATAGTAATGCAAATAATCTGCTTTCAAGAAATCATGGATACTGTCTTTACGCCCACAAGTGTGATGTGCAGCCCACTGTGCAACCTCACCCAAACCTGCTGCAATCTGCAATTCACGATTTTTCTCATAGTAGAAGAATATGTCATCTTTCATGCGCTCACACATTAATTCTGGCACAACTTGCTCAAACAATAAGCCACCATTAACTTCCATAGCGCAACTAAACTCGCTCAGTGTCAAACCATTTACTAACTCATTTGCCATATAAACATCTCCTCCAAAGTAATCGTGAATTAAACAAAATCACATTCGTTTTTAAGTAAAGCCATAATGATGAGATCATGGGGCACTCCATTTTTGTACACCGCATGTCTAAGCAGACCTTCTTCAATAAATCCAACCTTATGGTAGAGCTTAATCGCCCGAGAATTCGTTGCCAGTACGTTCAAATGTAATCTATATAGATTTAAATCGTTAAAGGCATGTCGCACGACCATCTGCGTTGCCAATTCACCAATCCCCTTGCCCTGCTCTTCCTGCTCTCCAATCTGTATGGCGAACTCAGCACTTCGATTAACCCAGTCAATTCCAAGCAAATAAACCCCACCCAATAATTTATCTTGCTCAGTTAAGCAAATTGCTAGACGGATATTATTCTGGCGAGTTTCAAGATAGGAGTCGAACCATTTTGAATCAACTTCAATTCCAACATAACGAAAGGCAGTACCAAGCAGGTTTACTAACTGATTATCTGCACGCCATCGATTGATAATCGGCAAATCCTCGCGAAGAATCTCACGCAAATATATCTGACTCAAATTTTAAACCTCATAATTTATCATATTAGCTAATGTAGCTATGACCATCATTTTTTTGATATCAAGGCAGTATAATTAAACACTCTACAAAACAATTTACTGTCCATTTCACACTGTCATAATCAAACAAATCTAGCCAATATATATAGAAACAACAAAACTTATATTTCCTCAGGACGTAAAATGTCTATGAAATTATTAATGACTACTGGCCTAAAACGCGGTGTTTTTTGATATTTCATAGCAAATCTTTTTCAGTGAGTAGTTGCTTTACAGCCAGAGGATCATTAAACATAAGTACATCTAAAATCGATAATCCTGGTATATGTGCAATTCCGCCTTGAGCATAGCTAATAGGTCGTGATCGTAAAAAATAAAGTTGTTTATTTTGCGCCAAAGAACGACTTCGATCGTATAAATCAATACCGCCTATTGGATTTATATAGACATCTGCGTGTTCTTGCTGACAAATATCCAAAATACGATCTTGGCCTTTTAAATGCGTATTGTTATAAAGGCGTGAAGTGGCAACAATCTCCACCTCCAATGCCAGATAACTGACTAACTGAATAAGACTATTAAGTAAAAACGTATCAAGTCGCATAGATGGGTGATTAATTAAACTCTCTAACAAATCAGATACAAATAAATAAAAAGGTGCTTTTTTATAAGATTGTCTAATGGTTCGCATCAATTTATCACGCCAACTATATTCGCTCACCAATTCAATTTCACAAATAAGTTTATTCTGGCTTGCAGCTATTAACGGTATAGTAAAAGTGTGAGCTGCGCCATTAAGTAATAGACGATTTCTATTTATCCATCCTCGATTAATATAGTTAACATCATCATAGATGATAAATTTATCTACTGCCGCCATCAGCTGAAAGTAACCAATATACGGCAGAAAATAAGGCTGCATAATGGCGACTGATTTCATTTAATCACCACACGTAAAAGTAGCCCATAAGCTTTACTAAAAACTCTCACTATAAAAAATGCAGTCTAAGAAAAGAATTATCTTTATATCTATGTTTCAATTTGCTGCCCTGTAGAAAAAGAAAATGTCAGAAACTCACTATCCCGCCTCCATATCACTTCGTCTTGATGCACAGCGAGCCACCAAGTTTGCATTGCTAGTCTTGGTTTTAATTTTGAAAAACCGCGCGGCGTTAGCAATGCAATACACCAAGTTGGATGAGGGTCACGAACCGATTGATAGATAATACCGCCAATATTTGCTTTTCGTGCTACCTGAGAAAATTCTTGCGTATAACTATAGTCCTTAGGATGTAACCATTTATCAGCATCAGCGTTAAAGGGTGATTTTCGAAGATCAACAATCAATGTTCTAACGTCAGATCGAAATGCAGTATGCGCAACGGGTTCTATTTTTTCTAAGTCGATTGCATCCTTTAGAAACCTCCAACGCCAGTAACCTAATTCTGCGCAGGCAGTACTTACCAATTCAGCTCCATAAAAAACGCCAGGATCTGTATTAGAGCGGAAGCGAGAACCCCCGCGTAAGGGGTCGTAGCGAAAAGGTGTGGCGAGTAAGTAATCTAAGCCATCGGCGAGCAACGATGGTAAGGGTTTGCTACTTTCCAAAAGAGACTCAAGTACATTCTGTTCGAACTGACTGTCAACTATTTTCATTGTAGAAGCAATGTGTTGTGCTTCTACAATCCGCCAAACGGATCCTTGCCAATCGCTAGCCTCAGATGAGACCGCGAGAGGCGTCCAAGTATTGAACGACACGTACGAGTCCTTCTGTATTGCGAATAAGCTCAATGGGCCGACCATTCAAGCCAAGATTTTCGCTATTAAGCCATTTTCGAGCGGTGGCCTCATCACCCACTATTGAGTCTAGTGATCGAAAAACCCGAACGAACAGCAAGGCAAAATCCCATTCTTTTCGTTTTTGATCAAGTAAGTAGCCACCACTATACAACCGTGTAATGGTGGCTGGACTAAGCCCAAGCACTTTGGCAAGTAGTGAGCGTGAAATATCTAAACGCTCTGCGGAACGAGCAACAGCTTTACTTAACACGACTGCTGCTTCCGGATGAGTGATAATGTTTTGAATTAGAGCTGACATAAATAGACTGCTTCCCAAAGAAATAACATTATATAATTTTTTCCTTAGATCAAATTTTATAAAAAATAGAGCATCACGTCAAATTGACTCAAAAGCTAGTTCAATAATATAGATGTCCAAATAATTTTTGTCTCTTGTAGATCCGACAATCCATTTATAAAGTATAGACTTATAAACCTACACTTTTATTTTAAAAAAACTAATTGACCATCAAACTAATAATAAATTCTATCTGTTCCCTAGATAAATCAGGATAAATCGGCAAACAAATCACTTGCTCGGCTGTTTTCTTCGCGACCGGCAAATTAGCAGGTGCAGATGAGGGCAAGCCTCGATACATTGAAAAATCACTGATTAAAGGATAAAAATAGCGGCGTACATGGACATTATTATCACGAAACTTTTGATATAGTTTATCTCGCGTTAATGGATAATCAGGCTGTACTAAAATAGGAAAATAAGCGTAATTAGTGGGATTTTCTGCCTTTACTAAGGGGCATATTATGCCCTTAATATCGACCAGACATTGCCGATAAATACTATCAACCATTTTGCGTTTTGCTAAGGCGGCATCAATACCTTTAAGCTGCAGTAAACCAAAGGCGGCATTTATTTCACTCATTTTGCCATTAATGCCTGGAGCCACGACTGTTAACTCATCGACAAAGCCAAAGTTTTTTAAATGATCTATACGCTGTTTGGTTTTAGCGTCATGACAGATAATAGCGCCACCCTCAAAAGTGTTGAATACTTTCGTGGCATGAAAACTGAGTATCGACAAATCACCATGATTCAACACACTGCCATCATGGCATTGCACAGCAAAAGCGTGGGCAGCATCGTAAATCACTTTCAAACCATAATTGTCCGCTATTTTTTGTATCGCTATAACATCACAGGGCTGACCATAACAATGGACCGGCATAATAGCGGTAGTTTGTGGCGTGATGGCCGCCTCGATTTTATCGGGGTCAAGATTAAGGGTGATAGGATCAATATCCACGAAAACAGGCTTAATACCATTCCACAACAAGGCGTGTCCAGTCGCTGCAAAGGTATAAGGTGTGGTAATGACTTCGCCGGTAATACGCAAAGCTTGCAGGGCCGTTACCAGCGCTAACGTGCCATTGGCAAACAAGGCTAAATGTTTAACACCTAGATAATCACAAAGCGCTTGTTCTAGCTGTTGATGAAATGGGCCGCTATTAGTTAAGCGCTTACTGGCCCATATTTGCTCAAGATAGGGAATAAACTCCGAGAGATCAGGCAGCAATGGCTGGGTTACATAAATAGGCGGGGGGGTTATAGGGGCTGTCATGACTCAATCTCTGAGGGTAGTATCAGTTACATCAAGGCTTATAGGCGGAAGATCATCACACCAACGTTGCCACATTAGACGAAAAGCATGCTCTAAGCCTCTAGCAATCGTTTCAGGTTGACCAAAAGCCGACAAACTAAAACGTGTACGCAACTCCGAACGTATCTGTGCTAGTTGCTCTATATCATTGGCCAAATTCAAGCCTTTATTAATAAAATCATCTACATTATCAGCAATAAGATTCTCCAAGCCAACATGACTGAGCAATGTTGCACCCGATCTACCCGCAGGTGTTTGTCCCGCCAATGTTAAAGTTGGCACTCCCATCCATGTAGCATGACAAGTCGTAGTACCCCCATTATAAGGAAAGGTATCCAAACAGATATCCACCTGATGATGCAAAGTCATATAAATGGCCATATTACGTCGAGGATAAAAACTTAAGCGCTCTCGGTCTATACCCTGCCCTGCAAACCAAGCGATGACGGTGTCATAGCCTGATTCAGGTAAGGCTGCCAATATTAAGCGCGATGTCGGCAATGCCCGCATTAACTTAGCCCATACAGCAATCACCTCAGGATTAAACTTATTCAAGCGATTAAAACTACCAAAGGTAATATAACCCTTAGTTAAAGCCGGCAATTCATTTACCTCAGGCGCAGCCTCATAAGGCATAAAAGGCGCATTGGCAGGCAAATAAACTAACTTTTCTGTAAACTGATCCTTAAACGGCTCTTGGGGCAAAAAGAACCGATCAGCTAGATAATAATCCATGGTTTGTAAGCCCGTAGTACCCGGATAACCCATCCAACTGGCTTGTATTGGAGCTGGTTTTCTAGCAAAGGTTAATAAGCGGTTACCAGCGGTGTGTCCTGAGAGGTCGATGAGTATATCAATGCTATCAGCAAGTATCTTAGCCGCGAGCTCATCATCATTAAGCCCTACAACTGGAGTCCAATTCGCAAAATAGCCTTTCAGTCTCTCGCTAACCTCATCATTAACAGCATGATTGGCATAAGCATGCAGTGTTAATGATGAACATTTAGATAGATGTATTAATAAGGGCTCGATAAAAGTTGCTACGGGATGATTGTATAAATCCGCTGAGACAAAACCAATGTGTAAGCTGCGCTGTGGATTTTTATCATTGTTATGCCCCTGCCAATGAGCCATTAATGGTGCTTCAAATTGTTTAGCAAAACCTAGGTGCTCTGTAAATAAAGCAGGAGCGTCTATTGCGGTACTCATCGATAAATAAAACAGCCGGTTAGAGTATGTCTCGTTTTTTTCAGGACTAATGGCTATTGCTTTTTTAAAAAAAGCATCATTGAGCCGACCTAAATCACCTGTCACCATTCCTAGGTTATTATTAGCCATATAGTGATTTGAATCATATATTAAAGCCTTAAGGAAACTCGCTTCAGCTTCATCTAAGCGCACCATCTTCATGAATATCAAACCAATGGAACTATGCATATTGGCACTATGCGGCTTAAGCTCTAATGCTCGTTGCAATACGGCTAGCGCTTCATCCAAGCGCTTTAGTTCCAGTAGGGTAGTACCCAAGTTATTGTGCGCTTCAGCAAACTCTGGATCTATCTCTATCGCACGCCTGCAACTAGCTTCAGCTTCTTCAAGTCGCCCTAAGTTCTTATTATATAGGCCTAAATTACTATGTGCTTCGGCATCATCAGGCGCGAGTATGACGGTCATCATCATCGGCAATAAGGCCTCGGTACTTTTTTCCATAGTATGTAACATAGTGCTTAACACTTTCCAACCAAATACATCGAGGGGAAAACGACTAGTCAATGCTTCTGCCACCACCACCACTTCGGCAAATCTACCTTGGCTGATTAAAGCCATAACAGCACTAATTTCTTTAGCGCTAGGCACTATATCCGACACATCAAGTTTAGCAGCTTCAGCTTTAGGATTCTTTTTGCGGTTTTTATGACTTTTCATGAATGATGAGCACTCTATTTATTAAGCAACCGGCTTATCGCCTAACCAATATTGATCAATATCAACTAAATGCCACTTCTCAGCATTTTCGCGGGCAACGATACTGTCGGCTGTTTTAGGATCCGCTAAGTCTAATAGTTTCGGCATCAAATAAGAATGAGATTGACTAGAATAAAAAACTCTAACCTTAGGTAATAATAACGATTTGCCAACCGTCTGCTCAATTACCACACCCAAGCGACCTGATTTTAAACGCACCAAAGTTCCTACTGGATAGATACCAATACATTTTACAAAAGCCTGAAAAATAGCTTGGTCAAAATGGCCTTTCCATTCCGCCATTTGGCGTAAAGATTCAGAAGGACACCAGCCTTGCTTGTAAGAACGATTAGACGTAATCGCATCATAAACATCACACACCGTGCCCATGCGTGCAAACAGGCTAATGGCCTCACCTGATAAGCCCTGAGGATAGCCGCTGCCATCCATTTTTTCATGATGATGCAAGCACACATCTAAAGCGATTTTACAGACTTCACCACCTTCAAGTAACATGTCATAACCAGCCTTAGGATGATTTCTAATCACCTCAAATTCAGCATCAGTCAGCTTACCTGGGTTGTTTAAAATTTCGCTGGGAATCGCCATTTTTCCTATATCATGCAGCAAACCGGCTAATCCAGCATCACGGATTTGCTCATCGGATAACGCCAACTGCTTGGCCAAGGAAACCATCAAGGCGCACACCGCCACCGAATGCATATAAGTGTAATTGTCTTTAGTCTTAAGCCTTGCGATACCAATTAAAGCATCAGGATTACGCATCACCGACGCAGTAATTTCCTCAACAATAGAAACGGCATCTTCTATGTTAATGGCTTTACCCATACGCGCTTCGTGAAACATAGAGTCAATAGCTTCTTTAGATCGATCAACAATTTTTGAAGCTAAATTAAGCTCATCATTAAGCGTATTAGAAAGAGGAGTGATCAGCGATTTTTGAATGATAGGACTAACAATTTTATTAACGAAAGACTGAGCGCTTTCATCTATAGGGATATCCAAGCCTTTATTGGTATCAATAAAAATATCTTTAACACCAGAAGCAATGACTTGATTCAGTACAATTTCATTATTAATAAAAAACGCTTGCCTGGGCTTTGAGTCCATCTCAACCCAAGAACTGCAATACATACCTACGCACACTTGCGTAATATCAATTTTTCTTAACATTCCGTGATAATAGTCATAATTGAATAGTCAAAGTGCTTACTGTTGCTGCTTATAATGGCTCTATGTGATTTATAGTGAGTAACTTAATCAATGAGCTTATGTGTATGTCGATATTAACAAACTAGTCGCGCCGTCGTTCCGGCATGGACTGCCGGAAACCAGTTGCCATGGATGGCAATAAGTAGCATCAATAAGCTAACAATATACACTAATAATAAACACTATCTACATTTGATGGGTGAATCCATGCCGGTATGACGGATATCGCGTGTTTTTAATATTTACCCACTACGATTCACATAGAGCCCTTATAATTTGGTTAGCGATAGCGTAACCCAATATCTATGATTTACAAAATGAGTATGAGCTTGTACTACTTTTTAGTCGTTTCAGCAATACCATCCCAACCGCTTTTAATTTCAATCATTAAGCTCGTCACTTCATCCAAAATAGTTTCATCATTGCAACTATTAGCCAGTACTAAACGGCGACACATATAATCATATAAATTATCTAAATTTTCAGCGACTTCACCACCCGCATCTTTATTTAACGAAGATTGTAAACCCGCAATAATACTGATAGCAGTACCTATATCTTTACCTTTTTTAGCAATGTATTGATTGATCATGTTACCTTTAGCTTCGGCAACTTTCTCTAAAACACCTTCCATTAACATTTGTACTAAACGATGAGGTGAAGCATCCATTAAATTACTGTGTACACTCACTTGTTTATAGTGTTTCATCGCTGCGACTGCGTTCATTTGATTATCCTTAAGTTTTTATAGTTTAAATAGTAGCGCTTAATTTCTGGTGTCAAAATATCCGCAACCTAGCCATCATTAACCTATTTTAGTATTAGCTGGAATGTTGGTTGTACCATTAAAGCCGGGTAAATTAGCCAACATCGACGTTAAGGAATTACTGGTATTTTGCAAATTACCAACAATAGAATCCATCGCGTTAAATTGATTTAAATACTGGGCTTGTAAGGCTGACATTTGCGCATTAAAAGTAGTTTGTTGATTAGCAATACTGGTCAGCTGGGTATTATCAGAGTTCACTCGTGTTGCTATTGTGCCCGTAAAACCCAATTGATTATTTAATACCACATCAAATTGAGCGGCAATACCCGTAGAGCTGGCAAATAAATTAGCAACACCAGTAGGGTTAGCGGCCATAGCCTGATTAAAAACCACCGAATTTAACGATAAAGCACCGCTATTGTCTGGGGTTACACCAATTTCGGCTAAGGTTGAAAAACCAGAAATACCCGATATAGAAGCATTCAAAGCATGTAAAAGCTGATTTTTTATACCCATCATCATGGGATCACCAAATAACTGTGAGGCGGTACCCGTTGTCGCATTATAATTCGACAAGTTATTCATGGTACCCACTAAGCTGTTATAAGCCGTAATAAAACTATTAACATTACTGGTCGCAGTAGCAGGATTGGCCGCAATAGCCAAGCTTGCTGTACTGGTAGTCGGTGCTGTTAAAGAAAAAGTAACGCCCGGAACTACATCAGAAAAACTATTACTTTGTCGCGTAACTTGTTGACCATTCAAGGTAATAATCGCATTACTAGGTGCTTGTACGGTTGTTAAGGTATTTAATGAGCTTAAATTACTACCCGATGATGGCGTTGCTTGCACGCCAATGGTATTGGCTGCCCCCATGGTGTTTGAGGTTAATAATAGTTGCGCACCAGCATCGACATTAATAATAGAGGCCGTAATACCTGGATTACCTGAAGCGTTATTAATAGCAGCAACTAAACTTGATAACGTTGTGGTGGCATCGGTGTTCACTGTAAAAGCTTGATGAGCAGCTGTCGTCGTGCCCGTCGTTAAGCCGGTTTCGGCAAGCACTGTCGCAGGATTACCCGTTATGCTAATAGCCGCTGCATTAGTGCTAAGACTATTAGATAAAGAAATTCCGCCAGAACCATTATCTACTGCAATAACACCCGTACTAACAGTGCTAGCATTAATAGATGCTATAACATTTTGTTGTGGAGTGTTGCCTAGAACAGTAACAGCAGTAATAGGGTAACCATTAATACCCATATCAGTTGACGTTAAAGGAGGCGCCGAAGAACTAAGTGTTGCACCGTTAACATAAGCGGTGCCTAAATTTAACGATAAGCTACCTGCTCCTACTAAAGCCGATGCATTGCTATAGAAACTAGAGCTCATTTGTGCTGCTTTCGCTAACTGCGTCACACCAACCTGATAACTATTGGGAACCGAAGTACCGTCAGCGGTGGCGGTAAAAGCCGCTGTATTACTAGAAGTGGCAGTATTCGCTTGAAAAGTCGATAGGCTTTGCAGGGTTTGCACACTGGTTTGAAAACTATAAAGTGCATTTTTAAGCGTACCCAAGGCTGTTAAATCGGCACCAACCTTAGTGCTTTGTGCCGTGTAGTCAGCTGTTTGAGGTCCACTTTCAGCTGCTATCAAAC